>Ga0099824_1011033_pt1 | contig 10396 bp, 4 predicted proteins | sample SiratrowhiteBW_FD_76837 | JGI IMG/M metagenome (GOLD analysis project Ga0099824, IMG submission 76837) | Root nodule microbial communities of legume samples collected from California, USA - Siratro white BW | ecosystem: Host-associated > Plants > Roots > Nodule | place: USA: California... | reverse complement strand
TGTTGAACCACACAGGTTGTCCTGATGGTGCCAAGTATTGAAAGGTTGGTGACCCTGATTTTGTCATGTGTATAAGGGTTGGTGCATTCCTAAAATGTACCTCTTAATTTAATTTATTGTTGGTTGTTCAAAAAAAAAATTAAGTGAAGATAATTGATATCTATCATTAGCTACCAATATTTTAGTGACCAATACCATTAGATTCTAAATAAGTCTCTAACTTAATTAGATACCAATTTAGAATCTAATAACATAGGTCACTAAACTCTTGGTAGTTAATGTTAGATACCAATTATCTTAACCTAATTGGTTACTAAATTCAATCATTACTTCTATTTTGTAGTTATTTAGCAACCAAAATTTAATTTGATGACTATTTTGGTCATAATTAAAAATCATTTCATTTGATAGCTAAAAATTGATCTTTAAATGACTTTTTTCTTATAGTGATGGTTGTATTTAAATGGAGGGAAGGTATAATGACAACAAATTAGGTTTTGAGTATTAGACCATTTTTTTTATTTTATGTTTCTTGTAAATATCTTATTATACATGAGTTGAGCATTTCCATTTAATATAATTCTTTACCAAACCAAATTATTGTTTAGATTTAATTCCTTCAAATTTAATAACATATACTTTAAATATTATAAGAAAGTGTAATTTTAGCATCCACTAAATCAATAATATAAAGTAATTAGCGTTGACAAGAATCAATCAAAAAGTTTATGAACGATATATATATATATATTATATATATATATATATATATGCTACTCAATTTAATGTCGGATCTTGAAATAATTAACATCGATTAAATTGTGTCACTCGGACCAACATTAATGACAATGATTTAAAAAAAATATATTAAATTGTGCCATTGAACCGATATTAATGGCAATGATTTTAAAAATATATATATATATTTCTCGCAAAGATTTCTATCTTTAATAAAATATTTATAAAAAAGTAAAATAAAATATACAGGATGAAGATTAATATGAATGAATGAGATGAGAAGATATATGTGAATGAAGAATATATTTATGGATAAAAGATATGTATATAACTAGAGGAGATAAATATGGATGAAAAAGATGAATGTAAATAAATGAGATGATTGTAAGGAGATTTGATGAGTGTGAAAGAATGAGATAAACATGTAAAAGAATATATTTATGAGTATGAATAAAAGATGAATGTGAAGGAATTTAAATAAAAAGTGAGAGAAGAAAACTAAGTTAGGAGATTTGTCATCTTTAAATTTGGGCCTCCAAATTAAAACATAATATATGGCTCTCGTTAGTAGTTGTTACAAAGGTGCACTTACTCATAATACATTGATTAAGATGCTAACTTAAATAAATATAAATATTAAAAATAAATAAAATTAACATCAAAATACAAACACTAATCTTATTTATTTTAGTTAATATAACCTTAAACAACACTAATTTGACACTAACATAAACATTTTTACTTATTAAAAAATTATAAATAATTAACGTCACCATAGAATTGGCTAAACCGACTCTAATAACATTCAATATTTAGCAAACTCCATTAAGTTTAACAGATTTGAATCTAACACTTACATAATATTTATTTATTAAAAATCAGTCGCTTAAATTCTTATACGGTTGAACAGAAAATATTTGTGGGATAAATGAAAATTCTAATACTGCTGAAAGTGAAAATTTTTGCGAATGAATATAAAATCATTCTCAAAATACGTTACTATTAAAAGCATCTTTAGCCCTGAACTTACAACAGTGATGGTAACTATAGAATTGTATGAAACAATTTGAGATAATGAATTCATATTTTCCAATAATATTAATCTGTAATTTTTTTTAATTTAGAATTATCTTTGTGATGGAGAGTCATATAATCTTAGTGGGACAACATAAATGATGATTGTATGGAAAAAATGTCAAAGCCAATTAAGATTTAGAGTATCAAGAGCGTTCATAAATTATGGTTCTAAAGTTATTCTTTAATATTGTACCTATATAAATATTATGTATAATATAAATTTATTAGTTGCCAATAAAAAAAATATTCACAATATTTAAACATATAATCATAACACAATTTCCTGTGCCTTATCTGTAATCTATTCATGTTGTTATAATATAGTTGTTAAATGGTTGGCAAAATGTTATTTTTCTTAGTTGAAATAATTGTCATTCCATAGGAAACAGTTACATCTAATAAGTTCAAACTAGTCTTTGCAAAGGTTTGTGATCCTTGACACATATTCATGAGTTTGGGAAGATCATCCACCGATAAGACAAGAGAGATCTGGTTTTTGTTGACTTGAGGTGTGATATATTTTCAACCATTATATTTTTCTAAGCCACTGAAGAGAAAAAGGTTAGTTTTGAAAATGATTGAGGAAGAAAAGGGTAAAAAGAAGTAATTAATATACGTAGATTACATCGTACATAGACAGTACTAGGTACAAAATACTCGGAATCAGAAAGACAAATGATATTATTTGTGGATCATGCAAATGATAATAGAGAAGACTTTTGAGCTTGAGGTGACGAAAGCTACACTAAGAATTCGTGACAAACTTCAGGCCTAGCTAGGTGGTGGTCCCTTTACTTTCGAACAAGTAAAAAAATAGTGGAACTCCAAACGATGAGCACGAAACTGTAATTGTAATGCAAAGAGGACACATTACCTGTGCCACATGTCGGGAAAAATCACACAAAGGAGACAACTAATTCACAGTTTATCATTGATATTTTACTTTTATGTTATTGGTAGTTTATAAATCCACTTGAAAGACAAGAAAGAAGGCTAAGCATGTAAAAAAATATAAAGAAAACAAGGGTTTTGTAAAGACCAAGCAACATGATTGTTCAGATCTTGGCTTTTGACATGTGAGAGTAAGGTTATTGTTGACCATTGCATGTGCCATTGTGGGCTTTCGTTGAATTATTCAACTTACTTATAGGTACTTTCCGTGGAAGCTGTTCTTGCTGTTCAAGGCCTCTTTAATAATAGTCATTGCCAAATAAACCTAAATTCCACTAGCGATTAGTTTATGCAAGAGAAAATATTACTTAAAAGAAAATAAGAATAGAAGAGAGTAAAGTAGGAGATAAAATAAACTACATGATAAAGAAAAGTATAGAAGCCATTCTTTTTAATCAAATTAATGACTAAAGAAAATAAAAGTATAGAAAAATGAATTACAAAAGATAATGTTATATACAAAAAGTGTAATTATGTGTACAACTCTTTATCTGGTGTTAAAATTAATTAATTTCATGGGTTTAATATTATACACGATTCATACAAATATTTTACATTGTGATCAATCAATGAAAAATCATTTTAAATGTCATTTTTTAAAAAATCAATTTAAAATTAATAAATTTATCATATAAAAAATATGTAAATAACAATATAAATAATTATATTACCAGTGTATTGTAATTAAATTCTAGTTTAAAACTTGTATAACATGTGCAACAATTTTTTAGACAAATTAAAATATATTTAGATATAAGCACGTGATTATATTTTCTATAAAAAAAATATATAATTTGTAGGTGTTTCTCAGGATAATATATTGCTATATATTGATATGAAAGAACATATTGCTATAAATTATAATATATTTAAATTATTAAAAACTTAAGAAAGGCAATCACTATTTTAAATATACCTTTTTATGCACTTATCGAAATAAAGGGATAGAAAATAGTATAAAAATTGTTAAAATAATAAATTAGAAGGATAAAAACTGTAACAAGATTTTTTTTTTTTCAAAAAAATGAGCTTCATGAGTAAAAAATAATATCTGGGAGATAGGGAAAAATTTAGCAGTGTCTAGGGAGGTGAAGGGGAAAAAAAAAAGGAAAGTTGTGAAGGAATTAATATCAAAGAAACAAGGTCCAACTTCTATGACTACCATAAACGAATTTAAGGGATATGAAATCAACCTTGCCAATGGTTATGGGATGATTACGAGGTATAATGAAAAGAAAATCTTAATGTAAACACAACAGGAAGATTGTTATGTACGTGGGAAAGACATTTTTGAACCATCCAATTCCTTTGTTAATTATTAGGTTTGGGAGGGGAGTTCAACCAGTGATAGAAAAAAAGTTACTTTAATCAATATTTACAATCTATTGACTTAAATTTAAAGGAAGCTTTATGGGAGGGGCTGAAAAGATGAGAGATAATTGTGCAATAAAAGTTTGGTGCTTAATAAGTGATTTTAACAACATTAGGAGGAGGAACAAAAGACAAGGGGAGACAATGAGAAACGGTGATGCAAGTGACATGAACATATTCAACAATCTTATTAATGAATTAGGGGTGGAGGAATACCTATGTTTGGGACATCATTCACTTGTATAAACCAAATGGTAGTGTGAAAAGTAAGTCAAATAGTTTATACCTATATCACTTATAGGATGTAATTATAAAGTGGTGTAAGATTCTAGTGAGGAGATTAAATGTCGTGTTAAGTTAGATGATAAACAACACACAAAGTATTTCTTTTGGCTCTACATGTTTTGGTAGCAAATGAGATCATTAATGAAGTAAATAGGAGAGAAAGAGATAAATAGTGTTTAAAGTGGATTTGAAAAAGTTTATGACACAATTAATTGGAGTTTTCTTTAAGTTGGGATTCTGTGTAATAAATGGATGTACTGAATAAGAGAATGTATAGAATCATGTATAATATGTATCTCGTTTAACGAGATCTCTGTAAAAAGGTTTAAAATGAAAAAATAGTTGAGATAATATATATAATAAATATATTCACACACACTATGCAATTTTTACTAATAGATAAAGGTTGTTGGAAAAAGAAAACTCATAAACATTTGTAGATCTTACAATGAATCTTTTTACAAACTTTTTCGATATATATATATAATAGATAGAATGAATTAGAAAATATATTGTTAACATTCTTCCTTCTAAAAGGATAATTTATTTTTTTAAGAGTAAACCAAATTACAAAAGATGATCAAGAAATCTAAAAGTCCTTATGTTATCATCGACTCCAAAGATCAAGAATGAAATTAGCTTATCAATATTTATCAATGGTATTAGCACATAGTTACCTTAGAATGTTTTGTATGAATCTATATTAGCCTAGAATTTGGATGACAAAAATATTTGTATTTAATATAAAACTGGCAGTAAATATTTAATGGGTATTCATTATTTTTTGATACTTTTTCTAACCTCCATTCTAAATAGATGAGAGCGGATATCAAGATACATGCGCTTACTATCCATAAAATTACATAAATGTCTTATATTGAAGTAATTAAATTAATATTTTTATTATAACGTATATAGTTAAAATAATTTTAATAAACCTTTTTCTTTTAATTTTTTAAAATTAAAAGTGATTAATGTAAGATTGTTAAAAAGGAAAATATCAATTGAAAATTTTCTAATTTTGTTTTACTTTAGGTGTGGTTGTTTTTCCTTATATTTTAAAGAGATAGATTTTATTTAAATTTATATTGGTGGAGTTAAACAAATTAATTTGTATTTGAATTGATGTTTTGGGGTTATATTTTTTGTTCATTAAAATGGAAAAAAAAATATTTTTCAATCTTTTTAAAATACCCATTAGGTATCCTCGGATTTTTCGTAAATCTAATAATTCTTATATCGATGTTCATCAATTAATTTTTCGTGGACCAACACAAATTACTTTTTTAATGCAACACAAATAGAAAATAGTTGTTATCTAGGCCCACTCACACTTAGAGGAAGGGTAAAGTATGTAACAATATACTATCATACTCTTATATTTTTATAATTTCAAAAGATAAATAAATTAATTTTTTAATAGACAATAAATGATATTCTATTTTAATAAGTTCGACAGTTAATAGACAATAAATGGTGTTCTATTTTAATAAGTTCCATACTCTCATCCTAGTTGGAATCGAAGTTAATCGGAATTTAAATATATCTTATTTCTTTAACGAAGTATTTTTTATTGTGATAAAGCTTAAAGTTTTAAAATAGACATACCTTATATATAATAATGTTATTTCAATAAATTTGAAATTAAAATTAACGTCGTTCTCTCCAATATCTTAATTATGTCTCTAAGGTGTTTGAAAAATAGTAGTTATGAGATATTACTCAAAAATTATATTCTGGTTCTTATAAGAAATTAATTCTTTTAATATTGATATATTATATATTAAATTAATTTATTACTTTTATTCACGACTTTTACACCAAAAGTTAAAAAATGAGATAAATTTTTGGACATTTTTATTTGAATTGTAATAGTTCAAATTTTTAAATATAATTAATTTTAAAAAAATTATTAATATTAAGAAAATAATTTATAGTGAAAAATATTTTTATATTAGTAGTTTTTTTTTTATATCGAAGGTACCTAAATAAAGCAACATCTTATTATAATACTAAATTATATTTTTAAAAAAATGTTTTTTCTTAATATATATATATATATATATATATATATATATATATATATATATATATATATATATATATGTATGTGTGTATAATGTTATTAAATAGTCTTAATAATATTTTCAAATTTTGCCATTGTGAATAAAAGTTTTCTAAAACTAAGTCTTTTATATTTAAATTACTTTTTATATACAACTCTTTTAATAAGATTGAAAGAGAATTGGATGTAGTCAACTTCAATGAATGAATATAAGAAATTATTCTTTATTTACCTAATACCATAAGTACTTTTATAAAACCTCTCAAATACATGTCTTTTGAGATTTGTAAACTTATATTCATCAGAAAATTTAAATTTTGTGCTTTGTGATTGAAAAAAAAAAATTCAGAATTTTCTCTAAGCACACTATTCATAATATTTTACTAAATTCAATTTACTTGTAAAAAAGGACAATGACTACTGGTCGTTAATCAATGAACTCATGCATTAAATTGAGTTGAAAGAAGTAGAATAAAAATTATTTGTCATCTTCTCCTGTGTATGATAAAAATGCCATTTAGATAACTAAATCAGATTAGTTTGTAGAGAAAAAATATTTTAGTTTGAAAATATAGAATGTAATTTGTTAAACTAAAAAGTAGTTTAGTTCAGTTTAAAAATATTAAGTATAATTTCCTAAACAATTTTCAGTTCAGTTTACACAAACAATTTTCTAATTCTATTCCATTCTCTTGAACCTTACCAATTATAGATAAAAAAAGACTTAAATATGTTTTTCTTTAAAATATAGTTGTATTTAGCTTTTAGTTCCAAACAATCTTTTAGTTGAATTGTAGTTTTTTATAAAATTCTTCTTTTTAGTTTTTCTTTATTATTTTGTTTCATTCCTTTTAATACATTTATTTAGCTGTTGTTATAGTCCATATTATTATCTGCGATTCATTTGGTTCTAATTCCCATCAAATATTTTTAAATGAACTAATTAAAAAAATGTTCTAACAACCAAAAAGCAAGTAAAGATCTTCTAAGAGAAATCAGAGTATAACAAAATCTAATGTCAGCCTACAGTTAATTTGAAAAAGTAAAGTACAGCATTTTTCTAAATTAGTCTCATCTATAGAGTATGCATTAAAAGGTGTACATAATATAAAAAATAATTCCTATCTTTAAATTTAAAATAAATAAGCTAATATAATGGAGTTAAAGAAAGGTCTCACTCCGATAGGAGGTTAGCAAAGAGTGAAGCCCAATTTTTGTGGATCGATGAACGTGGGTTTTGAATTGGATCTTACGGGCTAATCTGTCCGTTATTATAAGGCAGTTTCTTCTTACATTCCTATATTTTACTCCTACACTCCCATTTCTTTAATTGCTTATTTTGTCTTTTCTGTTTTATCTTTCATTCAACCTCCATTGTTTCTTACTTGTGAGATATTGTTTTGGACAATGAATTGGCAAGGAGTGTTGTTGTTGGAGGTGAAGGTTTTATAGGGTTGAAGTTAATTAACTTTTTTGAATTGACATTAATTTTTAATTTATTTTTAAATTTTACAATAGTAAGTTTTCATATTGAGTAATTTGGAATAACGTTTTTTATTCAGTAAAATTACTGATCATATGTTCTAGCCACTTGTAACATTTAGAATTTTCCAATTCATAGTTATAATTGATTGATTTCTGAATTATACAATATATAAGGATATCACATAAAAAAAATTTAAATTGTGCAATTTATAATTATAGTAATAATTTTAAAATTGTAGAATCTTTAAATTACTTTTAAAACACCTAATCTGAAAATATGATTATGAATTTTGAATTGAACCATTGGAGTGTATTTGAAAAATACATTTTAAATTATATAATTTAAGATATATTTATAAATTAAAAAATATATTTTAAATTATGTAATCTATAAATAAGTTTCAGATTGTATAATTTACAAATATAAATATAAATTATAGAAATTAAAATACATTTTCAAATTATACAGTTTAAAACATATTTAATTGCACAGTTTAAAACATATTTTTAAATTACATAATAAAAAATATTGTGCATGAAAAATTTACATCTTTTTCACCCCATGTGCAAATGGGACGGAAGACAGATTTTGAATTCAATACTCTAGAATCTTCTTCTTATACAATGAATACGTTGATCTTGGTGCACGGCACTATTATATATGTTACTTTTGTTTTTTTCCTTGGGGCGAAGCCCACACCTTTTTTTTGGGGTCTGATACCTCTTTGCCAATGAGCTCATAGATCCCACATGCCAATTCAAAGCATGAGAGAATCTATGATACTAATTCCAATTCTAAAGTGCAATTAAAATTAATTTTCCATGAGAGAATTAAGTTTTAAAAAATTAATCTTTTTAAAAGTAACTTCAATTTCATAGGATTAAATAAAAAATATAAATATATAAAATCAAATTTTAAATGATTATTTAATCATAAATCTTTTTATCACTAAAAAATGTATTTTTATCACTTGATTTTTTTTTAAAACTACTCAAATCAAATTCATTTTCAATTATTAACATGTAGCATGTATTCATGATTTTGATACCATATTACACATATTACACATATTGCATAAGTGGGTAATTACATCTACTCATTTTGTGAGAGTATCAATTAAGAATGTTTATGTAGTATTTATTACAAATCTTACCTATAGATATTTGTGATGTGAATTTTTTTGACAACTCCTGATTAAAATTTGTTTAGTTTCATTTCATGTATCTCAATTACTTCACAAGTATTCCATAGAAAAAATTAAATTCCAAAGTCACATGTTAGGAGTCTTTCATCATTTAAGAGTTGAGGTAAAAAACAATTTAAATACACATTCATTTTTTTTCATTAGTCATTTGAGGTACATTTTAAAGACAAAATCATAATGAAACTCTAAGCTCCAAAGTGAAAAATACATTGACTCTAACAATCTTATCTCAACGAATATGAAGTTGTTGGAACATTGGCGTCTTTTATGGGGAAAGAAAAGTAGTTCCCCAAATACAAATATCATTTCCTTAACCCTCTATTATAGGAAGAATGAAAAAATAGTTCCAAAGATGAATCTTCATTCCTCTTAGACCTTGGCTGGGGTTTGTTATAATATGTCCAATAGTCTCACACAACTTTAAAAGTTAAGGTAAATGATATTTAAATACATCTTCCTCCTGTAACCTTTCAAGATGTCTTTTAAGAATAAATTTATGATGGTGCTCCGAGCTTTAAAGTGGTGGACAATACCTTAGATGCAATGATTGATTAACTATGTTGTCTCAACGAACATAAGGTTGGAACATTGGCATTGTTTGTGAAGATGGAAATGTGTTTTCAAATATGAACTTTCGCACCCTTAGACCTTAACTAGAGTGTTTATTTTGATACACTTAAAAGTCTCACACCGCTTAGAAGTTGAGACTAACAACTATTTAAATATGCATTCCTCCCTTAATCCTCTAAAGAACCTCTTTAAGCACAAAATCATGATGGAACTTCAAGTTCAAAAGTGGCCAATACCTCAATCTTACTGTCCATAAACCTGAGATCAGAGCATTGACCCTGTATGTGAAAATGGAGAAGTGGTTCCAAAGATGAACCTTCATTCCCATTGAACCTTGATTGGGAAACTCGTTTCAATATCTTCAATAGTCTCAATAACTCTTTTGAAACACTTTTTAAAAATAAAATTGTGATGAAACTCTGAGGTTCAAAATGAATAACACCTCAAGTTTAATAATTGACCTTAACTATAATACATCAACATTCAAATATAAGAAAACATCAAAAACTAAAAAGTATGTTTTTGAATCCATATCTATTAGAGATGAGATTTCCATAAAAGTAAAAACTTAAAAATATATGAGAAATATATATATATATATATATATATATATATATATATATATATATATATATATATATATATATAT
>Ga0099824_1011021_pt1 | contig 10400 bp, 6 predicted proteins | sample SiratrowhiteBW_FD_76837 | JGI IMG/M metagenome (GOLD analysis project Ga0099824, IMG submission 76837) | Root nodule microbial communities of legume samples collected from California, USA - Siratro white BW | ecosystem: Host-associated > Plants > Roots > Nodule | place: USA: California... | reverse complement strand
TATATATATATATATATATATATATATATATATATATATATATATATATATATATATATATATATATATATATATAAATATTTTTTTTTTTTATTTATTTTATATATATTTTTATATTTATTTTTAAATATTATATAAAATATTTAAAAAAAAAAAAAAAAAAAAATAATTATTCAATCATTTATTTATATATATATATATATATATATATATATATATATATATTGAGTTATGTGAATGCACTTTATTAGTTTGATTTAATACTAATTATAACCATATAGATAAATATAAACATAAGTTAATTATATATATTTATTTGAGTTTTAAAGAGGAAAATATATTGGATGTAGTAGCTAATCTTAACATTAATTGAACCTCATTTCCTTAGTTTTCAATTAGGGAGAATGAAAAAGTGGTTTTTCAATTAGGGAGAATGAAAAAGTGGTTTTAAATATGTACTTTTCATTCAACTTAGATATTGTTTAAGAATAAAACAGTGATGGTTTCCTTAACCATCAATAGGAAAATGGAAAAATATTCTAAAGATAAATTCTTATTCTCCTTATATCTGGAGTGGTGGGACTTATCTGGTAGTCTTCCATCATTTAGGAATCAAAATCGAGAATAATCTAACTTAACTCTATGTGAGATCTCGACACACCCCTCTCATGGTAAGACTCTTTGACTCGGGTAAAACTTATATTTAAGGGTGGTCAGAGGGCCCAACAACCTTGTTACAGTAGGCTCATATACCATATCAAAAAGTGAATTTTATACCTAACTCAACCTTACAACATCAACTTGTAAAGTAAAGTTTACACCCACTTATAAATTATTAAAAATATCTTATCTTTAATTAATATGAAATCTCCAACAATAAAAAAAAAACATGATTAGAACTTCAAAACAAATAATACTTAAATATAATGATTATTCTTTCTCATTTTATATATAGACATTACCAATTTTATAACATTAAAACAATCAAATGATTTGTGACCAATAATATAATCCATTTGTCTCATAAAGATAAACAAGAAGTTTTACATTAAATTATATTTGTTATATATATATATATATATATATATATATATCTTAAAATTTTGAATTAAATATACTCTTAATTTATACGGAGTTTATTCATAACTTAATAAAAAAAATCTCTTCAATGTTTATCCTTGTCATATTTCATAAGTATATTAGTACCAAACGTGAGTTTGAAAAGCCTCACTTGAGAGGAGTTTTTCTTTTCTTTATTACATTTAACATTAAATTCACTTGTTTGTTTGAATTATGCTTAAATAACACTATATTTTAAACCCAACTCATATTCCATAAGTTCTCGAAAGAGAGAGAGAGAGAAAATAATGCATTAAAGTTTTTGTGTTGAAAATCTTCTGAAGATTTTTTCTCCAACCGGTAAGGTTTACTTTATACTTTATGTAGTCAATGCAAATAAAATTTTATATATAATATTTGCAACTTTGGGTTGGAGAAGTATGAGATCACTCATGACTTGGAGAAGAGAGGGTCATGCTGATCTCAGGAATTAAAATATCATGCATTAAGTTTGCATGATGGACACTAAATAATTTTATATTCTGGGTTTCATTTTCAAATATATAAAAATAGCTAATAAATTAATGACAAAAACCTTAACTTTATTTTGCATTGACGTACTTTATAGTTATGAAACAAAGAAGAATTATATCATTTATAAATAAAGAAGAGAATATGCATTTTTTCTTTTCAAACGCAGTTCACATTTCAAAATAGAAAATAGGTTTTTCCTACGTACTAATACTATTTCTTTCAACTTTATTTGTTTGTTATAGGTTTTGAATTGCACTCACCGATTGATAGGTTAGTTTGTTTGAGTATATAGAAATAATGTGATGATTCTTTGTTATATGTTAACATTTAGGACTTTGATAAGGATTTGGTTTCTAGTATTTGAAAAAATACTTATTAAATGAAGTAATGTTCAATAGTAGTTAAAAATGGTCAAGGAGAAAAAAATTAGGTCTACATTTGGTGGAAGGAAAATTAAATAAAATAAAATGAAGAGTCATATAGTGGGATGTAGAACTATAAGTAGACAAAAATTATTTAGGATTATACAGTATAAAATCTCCATAACACTTAATGTTGATTGAGTCTTCGAATGAGGTGATACATACTTTTTAATATTATTGTTGAATTAGAGGGAATGACACTGATATTTCTGATATTAAATTCATTCAAGAGATTATAATACTACTTTTTTATAAAGATTATGGAATTTATGACTCTTCTTACTTATATTTTGCTTACCTATTTTCCATTTCTATTTAATGTAAATTTTAAATTTAAACTTGGATTCCTTATTCTTGATAACGCTTACCTCATTATTTTAAGTATATATGTTTATTTTAATTGGAAGTTACTTATAAGATGTTTGAGTTTAATACCTAGTGTGCTACATTATCTAAATAATTTTAGTAATTTTTTCTTACTAAAAATTTTAAAGTAGAAAATTTTCACACACTATAGTAATATTTTTAAAATAAATTTCATTATAAATAATATAAACATAATACTATGACGTCTTTATAAATAAATGTTGCGTGTATATAATTTTTCTAAATGTTAAAAAGAATGATTTTTTTTAAAAAAATATATTGTTAATTTTTTTTATTAATCACATTTTTATGTTTTTTAAAAAAATAATATTTGATCTCAATTTTTCACTTTAAAAAGGACTAAGAAATATATATTCTATTAAAAAAGCCTTAATTTTATGCTATTTTATTTTTACGATTTTTTTCCTAAAGAGTATACGTAAATTTTTATACGAATAGCAAACAAACAATTTAAAAGGCTTTTTAGTCGAGTTTTAAAAATAAATTTGAAAACACACTATTTAAATTTATAAAATCTCCTTGACTTTTATATCCATAAATTATTTATAAATTTCTTTTATTGAATTTCAAAAGAAAATTTTGATGAAATATACATTATAACGATTGAATTTTATATTTTATTCGTAATTTTGATTCTGATATTAATTATTAAATCGAGTATTTATTATTAAATTAAAAATTTAATTAATAGTTAAGATAAATATAATATATTTTATTATAATTTGAGTTATCTAACAACCTATATACATGACATGACATTTTATAATATTCTAAACCTATAGTCATTTTAAACACATAAATTTTGTAGTTCAATAACAATACCATTTTGATATTGTAGTTGTGGCCAATTTTATCTATTCAAATTTTGGTAGTGAATCATCTTAACTATCAAAATTGCATCTAATTACAAAATTTCTTAATTTCACTAATCACTAAAGTGATTTGTTTTAGTTATGTTTAAACCTAAGTACTTGTTATATAATAATCTTTTCAAGATGAATTAGTCTATATATTTATTCACCAAATATAAAAGTCCGAGTCATGAAGAGCATCGACCTCAATTTAGTATCGACCTTAATTTTAAAATTAAATCTTGTTGAAAATTTCATAGGATAAATTCAACATAATATAAGAGAAAACTTTATGTTACAGGGTGATTTTGAAATTATGAATTAAGTTTACACACTTTGTCATATAATATCAATTTTATAATATAAAAGTGTGAACAAAGAAACTCAAGATACCTTAATTCAAATAACATCTTTTCAATGATTTATATCTTAACCCATGTGAGTATGCAAATTGACAAAGGCTTATTTTGTGTTGGGCTGGATTTTTTCTAATTGAAGCCCAAAACCCAAACGGCCCAACTCCAATTTAAGACAACAGATAAAATGCTTTCTTAAGAGTTGTTGCTGTCTCTCTCTGTCCTCTCTAATTTTTAAAATATAGAACCACCGAAAATTAAGAATGAAGAAGAGAGAGTAAGGTTAAAATAAAATTTTCACAATCATCTTTCACAAAGAACCGTCTTGGATGTTCTGACGATACGACGATGAAATAACATCTTTTCAATGATTTATATCTTAACCCAGGTAAGGATACAAATTGACAAAGGCTTACTTTTGTTCATATGTAAAAACTTCATACTAGAAGGTGATTTTGTAATAATGAATTAAATTTAAAGACACTTTCTCATATATATATATATATATATATATATAATCAATTTTATAATATATAATATAGAATCTACCTTATAATATAGAAGTGTGAACAAATGCAAACTTGTCCAAATAACATTTTTTAAGACTTGAACCTTATCCCATGTGAGCACAAAAAGATTAGTGAAAGTTGAATGAATTTGTAGCTGTAGTTGAAGAGTTATGTTAGGCTCATATATTTAGACTAAACTATTCTGACCATTTGAAGTTATAAATCTATTTATATAATCACTATATATTATTATGAGTCATAAAATTATCTTTAATTATGAGTATTTTTTGTGCTCAATAAATGATAAAGTATAATATATTAACATTAGGCTATTTAGATATGTTTCAACCAATTTTTTCAATAAATATTTATAAAAAGATAAATAAAATAAAAAAAATCTATAAACTTAAATTATTTTATAGGCAGGTTAAAAATAAAATTTTAAAAACATTATATTAAAAAATTCCGCAAATTAGATTCACGATAAACTAATTTTAATTTATGAAAAATTACTTTAATTTTTTCTTCTCGTTTTTTTTCTCTTATACGTGCTTAATAATAAACTCGTTAAAATAAATCTAGAATATTAAAAATTTATTATTTTTCTCTTGGATGCGTTTTTCTTTTTATATGTTTGAAATCGAACTTTGTGTTCATATTGAATATAACTCGGTTGTACTTTTAACTTTCTAAAACATTTCGAAATGACAATGGTCTTATATTTTAACGTAAGATAATTTTGTTATTATTTAATTCATTCATAAATTAATTATTCTGATTGTCTTAGTCAAATAATGTACTTAATCAACAAGTGGGATTATCAGTAAAATTATTCCAAAAGTGATATATCTATTATATTTTCTTCAGTAATCATTTTTACATTATATTAAACAGTCATTTTTCTATTAATTTATTTTTAAATTTCTTAAAAAATTAATTTGTAATTACGAAGAGGCTATCTCACTCCAACACTATTTTAATTTTAATATTGTGAATCATGATATTTATGACCTATTATTGCCACTTTACTAATATGAAAGTATTAATTCTTGATATACTAAATGAATAAATATATATATATATATATATATATATATATATATATATATATAATTCTAAATAATATATATTATTCTAAATTATATTATTTTTTATTTTGAAAAATTAATGGTAGAAACATTATAGTACATCAGTATTATATTTTATTTGTGACAAAGTATATTATTATCTTTTATAATGTTTAAAGCTAATTTTCCTCATCTCATAATTTAGAAGATATAAATGCCTTTAAATGAAAGCATATAGTACCCTTAATTATGAAACATGACATCTTCTTGAATAATCTATTATCTGATGCACAAATTTTTTTCATCACAACAGTTACTGAAAATCTTCTTTCCCCCACCCCATGTCAATCTCTGAATTTAATATATATATATATAGTCTTTGTTCTTTTTTTATGTTAGTTTCGTCATTTTCTCCGACTCTGTGGAATCCTTCATGCAGTTCTTTGTGTTCCATCAAATGAAAATATGTTTATAATATTATTTTTTTATGTTGAATATTGAATATGCTTATTTATAGAAAATTTTCCCTCATCATTTGATTTTCTTAAAATAGCAGTCAACAAAGTGTCTGAGAAAATCATGGACAAAGCTTACAGAAGAAAGCAAGAAGAAATTAATCACATTAACCAAGCTTGGCAAGGACATCATTCAGAGTAGAAACAGTAGCAGCATAGTACTTCTCTGCTTCTGGGCTGCTCTTAATTTTTGCTGCATAATCCAGCTGCCAAACAAAAATTAACAACTCTAATTAAATATTCCACAATGCTAAACACAAAATTTATATGAAAAATCATGAAAATGAAACAAGAATAAAGAAATAACATTGCTTTCGGTGTCTTATATATTAGTTAACTTTCTTATTTATATTCAATGAAACTAGACTTAGATATCTAACAGAATTACATACAGACTTAATTACTTACTTTTTCTCCCTTTTATCTATTTGGACAATACTTAGATACAATATGCTATTTTCATATCAGAATTAGAATTTCACCGCAGTATAATACACATTGATATTTAAAGAACTCTTTATGTGTAAATTATTGAAGTAAAACTTGAAATCTGATTGGAACAACATTTATAGTATTTTTGAACTCACATTGCTGATATCCTGGAAGAGCTTGCCAGTGAGTTCCTTGAGTGATTTCTTCTCATCCTTAGGCTTTGCAGCAATGACAGTGTTGAGATCAAACCGCAGATACTCAGCCCTGAGACGCAAATCATTCTGCACATATGGCCAAGCCTTCTTTTCTATCAACTTCTTGACAGCAACAATCTCCTTAGCTGATTCCTTTGCCCTTTGTGCAGCCTCACTGGGAGACAGTGGTTGAAGGAAGAACCTTTCTTTCAGTGGCAGATTAAGGTCTCTTGCTTCATCTGAGTTCAATGTTCCAGCTGCCATATTCCATAACACACCCACCATGGTTATAATTATCTTCAAACACCATTCTACATGTCACTTTAAGTGCCTCATTTTTTGTTTTGTTTTGTTTTCATTGACTTTGCCTCTAACCCTTTTTCATGAATGAAATCTACTAAAAATTCTACCTCAAACGTTTCTACCCCATTTCCATTTTTCATCTCTCATCATTTAATGCAACAAGTTTTATGTTCAAAACTTATTGTGCTGTGGTACATGCTACTATCTCACATAACCCCATTTCTGATTTTTGCTTGGTTTTCCTGTCTTTGCCTCTAACCCTGTATTCATAAATGAAACTTCCTAAAACCGATCTCAGTTCTACCTCTAAACTTCCCTACCCCATTTTGCATTTTTCATTCATCATTTAATACAACATCCATGATCCATTAAAAATTTCCACTTGACAAGTAAAGATCACAACACATACACACACATGCACATATACATGATATCAAGTTAGACATGAAGGGAAAAAGAGTTCAACTATTCAACTTATCTGAATGATCAAAACTACAAGAAAATTTGAAAAAGTTCAAATTTAAAGAAACAGCTATTCTTTTAAGTTCTGTGAAAAAAAAATGAGTTTAATATTCATACTTCATCTCTATACAGATATTTACTCCGCTAACTAACCAGAATTATCATTGTAAATATGTTTACAATGTTAACTCACGAGGATCCATCATTGATGAGTATAACAAACTGTGTTTGAAGCAGTATGAAAAATACTATATTATAAAAGCATCCCAGTTAGAGTTTAATGGTTTATTCACAGTCACTGAACTAATTAGAAATCAATATTAACATAACTTCTTAAGGTAATTATTGTAAAAGTCTACAAACTTATCATACATAATTGAATCTAGTGTTAAAAATCCTCATAGTATATGTATTATATAGTCATTCACAAATGGGAGATAACTGTTGACATAACTTCTTTTTCCATGAACATGATCAAAATAGTATCTCAAAGCTAATAAGTCTATAAACTTATTATGCATAATTGAATCTTGTGTTAAAAAGCTTCATTGAAATGTATTAAAGACTATCAATAAATGGGAGATAACTGTTGACATAACTTCTTTTTCTATGAACATGATCAAAGGGTCAAACATTATGTTAACAAATGGGACTAATTGTTGATATAACCGGATGCAAAAGCAAAACAACCATTGTACATACCCTATTAAAGCTTGTGATGAATGATTATTTCTTGAAAATGAATTGATTTATATGGTGTGAGAGAAAGAGAGACTCACGCAATCCACCAGAAGGTGGGGGAGGGGGTCCAACTTTGATAGATTTGGCATCAGCAAGAACAGCTTGAACAAAGGAGCCAGTGGCCAAACCAGCAGCAACAAGAGAAAGCACTGCCCTACGGCTACTTTGTGCCTCACCACTCACTTGTTGTTGTTGCTGTTGCTGTTGTGCTCTAACTGTGAGCCCTGCACGTGTGACCCTGTTGCCATGCAAGCGTGTGGAGCCACTCACTTGAAGGCTTCCTGCCATTGATGCCATTGCTTGAGCCATTGCCTTTGCTTGATCCTTTGCTAGCCAAGTTCTTCCTTTGCCTTGTGCTTGGTTTTGTGGAATGTGACAAGAGTGAGTGTGTGTGTGAGAGAGAGAGAGAGAAGAGTGCAATATAGTTTGGTTTTTTTGTGGTGATTTATGTGTTTGTGATGATGAGTGGTTGTGAAGAGTGCCTTATCTCAACATTTTCCACTTGGATAAGTTGGATATGGTTTTGGCCAATCATGGTGGATCATTTGTGGCTGCACCATGACATGCTGGATCATGACTCCTACGTGGACTCTTACCAGTTTGACACGTGGATTCAGGATTATTGAATATAAACCATTTATTTATATATATATATTCCAAGAAATGTTTGTAAAGTTGATAGTCCAAAGCAATCTTTCAGTTTTTGGATTTATGAGAAAAAATATTAATACTAAACTAAAATCATATAAAATTTACCTGTGATCATGATGATTTCTCTTGTTGAAAGACTGTGCTCAAAGAGATTTTTGAATTTCTATATACTGCAGAAACATTTATCAACTCTAAAACTATCTGATATTCATCCTTTTTTGACATGTTTTTTTTTTATTATTATCAGTAAAAGATTTACTAAATGTTATAAAATTACATGGGTCTCTATCTTTATTTAATGAATCTCACAAACATTTTTTTTTTTGGAAATTTTAGCAAATATTAACTGATAAAAAAAGTGTATCATTGATACTCTTTATGTGTGATTAGAAATGAGATAAGAAAAGAGACAAAAAGTGTAAATGTAATAATAATATGATAATAAAAAACTATAAAAGATATTATATAGAACGTTTTGAAAATATAGAATTGTGAATAAACTTTACTATCATTTTTTAACATAGTTTTAATATTAACTAAAATTTATTAAAAAGGTAAAATTACATGAATTTAATAAATTTTAGTCATAATTTAATATTATATAATAAACTTTAACTTGTAATTAGAAATCTATCGGAGTTTATACAAATTTTAACCAATAATAAAAATATGTGTGAAAATAAACCTATTGAAGAATGTATATTCACTCTTTATATTACCAAATATTCCTTTTATATCCCTTTTTCTTTACTTGTTGAAAGCTCAACGAATTGACTAATGTCGAAGAGAGAAAGAAAACAAACGTATTATAGATAAGTTATTGTGCATCACTATCAATTCTGGATATTTTATTCAGTGGTTCATAAGTGTATATATGTTTAGATATCTCTTCAAGAAATATATATATATATATATATATATATAATTTAGTAATTTACACATTTGAATTTAGATGGAGTAATTATGTGCTACTATAATTCACTTGTATAGTTAAATGTTTTTTTTTATTCATGTAAAATAAATGAGTTTTAACTTGGGTTCATATATTTTTTTCTAGTCCTTCTAAAATCACAAGTTATTAGTTTTGATTTTTAGTATTTTATAACACTACTTAATTATTTATTTGTTGAACAAAATATCATGTGCTCGGTGTTCGATTATGTATATTAGTGTTGTGATATAAAATTTATTTATATATTTCAAAATAAATATTTGAAATTATGGAAGAGTGAAAATAAAAAATATATATATTTTATATGAACTAAAGCCAGAATTTACAAATTTTATAAGGACTAAAAGTAGTTACTTCAAACTTTGTAAAAATTAAAAATAAAATTTTATTTAAGGAAATCAAAATCAAAACTTCTAATTTTATATATGTCAAAAACATATTTAACTCTTCACTCATACTACTATATATTAAATTGATAATTTATAATCGTATCAACTATTACAAAAATATCTTAAATGGTATATATTTAAAGATACTCATCACATCATAAGGAAAAACAATGTATTAAATTCATGAATTACTTATATTGCACAAATAATTATGATAGTTTAAAAAATTGAATTGAACTAACTAATTTGATAATATTAAGGTATTTTTAGAATCATTGAGTTTTAATCAAGAACCGGTGAAATTTAGTACAAAATTCGTTTGAATCACTAATTTAACTAGGGAAAAAGATATATTTTATCTCCTAGTAAGTCAAAAAAAAAAATCCTTGTATTTTCAAATTGAGTCCTCTGACTTTTAAAAATATATAATTTTAATCTTTCTTTTACACCTAAATTTAATGTTTAGTGATGATTTTTTTATTGTGCTAAATCCACCTAAGATATATATATATATATATATATATATATATATATATATATATATATATATATATAAATATATTTTTTTTTTTTTTT
>Ga0099824_1011020_pt1 | contig 10403 bp, 15 predicted proteins | sample SiratrowhiteBW_FD_76837 | JGI IMG/M metagenome (GOLD analysis project Ga0099824, IMG submission 76837) | Root nodule microbial communities of legume samples collected from California, USA - Siratro white BW | ecosystem: Host-associated > Plants > Roots > Nodule | place: USA: California... | reverse complement strand
TGGCCGGGTTTCTCTGACGACGACTTCAGGCAGATGAGCGAGGCGTCCGGTCCCGGGATTGATCGGGTGGCCCATGCCCTCGGTAGGATCGCTGCGGGCGATTCCATCACCCCGCCTCGGCGCTGGTCGCCCATCGTCCCTGGCGATAAAGAGATCATCGAGATCGACGGCAGCGAGCGTTCGCCGGACGACCCTGACGATGAGGACAAGGGAGGTGAATCGCCATGACGTCCTTCTATGCACCCAATCACCTCAAGCACATCGCGGGACTTGAAAAGCGCTTCGGACCGGTCAGCGACGAGGTCGCGACCGGCTTGAGGTCGCTCGTCCGGGTGATCTGCCAGCATGAAGATCCCGTCGAGGCCATCCCCTTTCTCGAGCGCTGTCTTGCGCTCGAGGAAGCCCTGCATGGTTCCGAAGCGACACTTTCCGATCTCAATACCTGGATCGGTCAGGCGGGAGGCGTGGACTTCGAAGACCTCGAACCGCTGCAGCTGAGACGGCTGGCCGTCAAGACCGAGGTCTTCGGCGAGACGAGCGAACAGGTTGCAGCCGAATGCCAAGCCCTCGCCCAACGCTATGGGTCGAACGTACCCTATCGGAAGGCACGGGCATTGCTCGAGCGAAGCATCGCGATCAAGGAAAAGCTCCATGGCGCTGATAGCGTCGAAGTTGCGGAGGCGGTCGATCTTCTGGCGGAGACGAGCGCGCGCTTGGAGAAATGGAAGGACGTCGAGGCCGATCTCCAGCGCAGCCTGGAGCTGAAGGAGGAAATCTTCGGAGCGAGAAGCGAGCAAGTTGCTCGGTCGCTGCTCGCCGCAGCCATCGTCTACGCCAATGCCAGCAAGCTGCAGCAAAGTGGAACGAGGCACGAACGCATCCGCAAGGCCGTCTCCGCGTTCGATTCTGGCCTGAACCTTCTGGAAGAGCGATTCGGGCCGGACAGTTTCGAGGTTCAGAATGCGCTCGAAGCCATGATACGCGCCTATGTGGAGTGCCGGGAATTTCGGCGGGCCGAGCCGCTGTTGAAGCGGCTGCTTGCGATCCGCGAAAAAGCGTATGGCAATGACGCCCCCGCCTTGCTGTGGATTCTCACGGAGCTGGCCAAGGGATATGCCGAGGAGAGCGTCGACGAAGCCGAGCCCATGCTGGAGCGTAGCGTTGCAATGCTGCGGATGTTGCTCGACGCGAAGAAGCCAATCTTTCGCCCCGGCATCGCGAATCTGCCAGGCAATGGCGACGGCGTGCTGGAACAGCTTGTCCGGGCGTCGGACAGATTCCGGAGCAATCTGAGGAAACGCTGGGGAGCGGCGGGCTAGAGCGCACATGACGGACTACGACAAGAGAAAGCGCAAATGCTATTGCTGTGGCATGGCCTCGGAGCGTTGGGAGCTCATGAGTTCGAACTCCTTTGGCTCGCGTGACCTCGACCAGCGCCCGCCGGGAATGTTCCGCTCGACCGTCGACGCGTGGCTGCAGGAGTGCCCCTATTGCGGTTACGTCGCGCCGAGCATCGACAAGGGTGACGCGAACGCACGCAGCTTCGTCGAGACGCCGGAGTTCCGGGCCGCTTCACTCGATCCTTTGGCCGAGCCGGCCTCGCGCCGCTTCCTGGTTCGCGCGGCCCAGGATGCGTTTTACGGGGACCGGAGATCCGCTTTTCTCAATACGCTCCGTGCGGCCTGGGTGGCCGATGACAGCGGCCGGGCGTCCGACGCGACCGCCTTGCGGCTCAGAGCCGCCGGTCACCTCGGCGAAGGTCCCCTCACATCGCTCGACACCCGCCTGCTGCTGCTCGATGTCCTGCGGCGGGCGGCGAGCTGGCATGCCGCCGCGGCGCTGATCGCCGAGCTGATGGCGGAAGAGCTCGAGCATCCTTTCGCCGACATCGTGGCCTATCATCGCCGCAGGATCGAAGTGAGAGACAGCGGCCGGCATACGATCGCGGAGGCGCTTGCCCGCGAGTCGGAGCCGGACAGGGGCGAGGCCGACCCGGAATTGGTCAAGGCGATCGCGCGCCATTTGAAGATTGTTCGAAAGCCTGGAGGAAGCTCGTGAGAATCCCCGAGACGCTTGCGGTTCTGTGATGACACTTCCGATCTTCTTCCCGTCTTTGATCGCACTGACGTCTGTCGGCGTCCCAAGCCGGGCGGAAACTCCCCACAATCGCTATGAGGCAATATGAGGAGCAAGACTCTTCATGCTATCGCCGCATGTTTCCCGCTTCTGATAAACCTCCCCGCCAATGCCGAAGGTACCGACCACGAGCCACTGCTCCGGCTCGTGATGGAGGGTCTCGTAAGTCTGGAATGCCCAAGACTGGATCGGGAAGTCGCCACGTGGGTGAGCACTGCTTCCAACCGTTCCAGTTTGACAGCGACCTTGCACCTGAGAGCAGGACAACCCTTCCGCATCTCCTTCTCGGCCGATCCGGACGGCGCGGGAAACCGCGAAATAATCGGTGGCGGTACGTTCGGCCCAGATGGCGAAAGCAAGCCGCTTCCGGGTGAGGAAGATCTATTACCAGCACAGAGGAATGTGACGAAGGTGACTTTGGTCGTCATGGAGAAGTTCTGCAAGCAGGGCTCGCCGACGTCCGAAGCTCAGAAGCTCATGACGAACAATAGAAACAAGTTCGGTTGGGCACCCAAAAAAGATAGCTCAGTGGCCGCACGAACCATCTTGAGCCGCCATGGCCTTGCTGAGCCGCCGCCGCTGCACGTCAATGATCTCCTGATCCAACACGCATTGGACCTGATAATCCTCGACGAAGCTGAGAAGCATCTGTTCGGCGCGCACGAGCGCTCGCGCGGTCATGCAGCGGCTCGACGCGCCGGCACTGTTGAAAGCATCCGTCGCCTGCTCAGCGTGGCCGTCCAGCTTGGCGTAGTCATTCGGACATCCGGCATGGCACGCGCCGGCGCTGAGGAGGCAAATCAGCATTGAGGCCGTGACCGCTCTGTAACGGCTGGAAGAATGGCGACATGAGCGGTCCATCAGAAGCTCCCCCCGGTTGCGGTGCCTACTCCGCAGGAGTCTTGCGCCGGCGAAAGCCGAGGGCCGCACACACACACCAATGTGCCGATCAGAGACGCGCCCGAAATGAGATAAGACCTATCGAGCTCTTTGGTCCGGTTGTCGATCTTGACCAGGGTAAGCTCGGCGATTGTCGTGTTCAAATAGCTGCGCAAGTACTTAATTTCTTCCGTCAGGTTGTGAGCGTGTATGCTGAAGATGACCACCTCGACCAAGAGGAGGGCGACGAATATCCAGCCCCATTTGCGCCGGGGTGCGTGTTCGGTCGTTTCAACTGATGTCATTGCCTCCTCGCTCACTCGTACCTGCTCAAGCTGAAGGCGATGCTCAACAAGGCCCAACGCCTTGCTATGTTCATTCCGGCCATCGTGGATATTTCTGGCTGAGGACACCTATCGCCCAGCTGATCGATTGCAGTATTCCTCCTGGTCCTTCTTTCCTGCCTCCGCGGACTGATCGAGTGTGTGGAGCCACGAATCTGCTTCGGCCTTCGCCATGTTGCAGGCATTGACGGCAGCAAACAGTAGTTGCCTCAATTCGGCAAACTCCCGAATGTTGTCAGTATGAGCCTTGCATAGCGCTTGATAAAACGCTTTCGCCGATGCTGCATCTTTCATCGGCGGCGCGCTATTTACGGCTCTAGTGAATCGTTCGGAAGACTTGTCTTCAAAGCGGAGGAAGGCATTTCTTGCGTCTTTGCATTCATCTGCCTTGGCCTGAGCGGAGTGGCAGGTGCTCAGAATAGTTGAGACCAAAATGACCAACAGGTGCGTTTTCACGGTTATTCCTCATCTGACAATATTTGGCTTCTGAAAGCGATCGCGCTGATGCCGGCGGGCGCCTCGACATGCCGCCACGGCTTTGCCCACGATCGCGGCGTGTACGCAACGATGGCGAAGTAGACGAGCGCCATCACCAATGCGATCGCAACGACTTCCATGGCTCTCTTCCTTTCGTCATGCCTTGCGCGTGGCGAGTACAAGTTCAGCGTCGACTCGGTTTGGTCGTTCTTACGTCATAGTGGTTTTCAATTCTCGGTACGGCTGCATGTCTTCATTCGGATGCCGGCGTCGCGGAGTCGGTCGATATTCGTTTCTTCGCTATCGATGCCGAACTCCAATTTGAGCCCATCCGCTTCGCTTTTCCCTGTGCCGACGAGAAAAGCCCAATATTTCAGATCGGGCCGCCGTCCTTTGAATGGTATGATCTTGATGCAATCATCCTGCGCCTTTTGATTAGGAGGCGCCGCCAGCAGAAAAAATCCGGTGTTCATTCGTCGGAAAGCCCGCTCGAGCCTGACGAGGTCGACGTCCTCTTTGGTATTTTGGAGAATCGGAATTGCAAAACTCCAAAAGTAGTTCGCAAAGCCACCAGGCACCTTTTTCAGGCGGGCGGATTCGAGCTCGACAGCCATTTCGTCGAGCTGCTGATCGGTCATGGCAAAGGCAGACGATGAGACGCATACAAGAACAAGAAAAGAAAGCAGTCTCATGCCGGCCAAGCTGATGCAGTTCAGCCGTATTGCCTTCAGACGCGCCATCGCGACATTTAGGGCCGAGCATAGCGCGCAGCAGTCGGCGTGGTCGATCGGTACGGCGTCGTCGGTGCTCATGCATTGCTCCGTTCGGGCCGGTCACACTGACGGCGCCAGGCGGCGGATGCCGCAGATCTCGCGGAATTCGAATCCGTCACGCCACAGCCCGTCGAAACCGGGATGACCGCGGCCGGTCGCAAGCCAGTAAGCTCGGCGATTGTCGTGTTCAAATAGCTGCGCAAGTACAAAGGCAGAAGATTGTCGGCGCGTCTCACTGATCCCTGCCGCACATTTCGATCGGCCCGCGCCAGCCGGGAACGTCCACGCGCGGAATCTCATAGCGCTGCTGTCCGCTCGCGATCGTCAGCGGATCTGCCTTGGCGATCAGGTCGAGCAGGCGCGAACTCACCTTGTCCCAGCGCTTGCCATAGAGCTCAGGATCTTGCCTTGCAAAACCGAGGTCCCACTGGACGAAGGTGGTTTGATCGTCCGCGGTGGGCTCTTCGAACTCGCCGCGCAATGTCATGCGCGTGCTGGCATTGCGGATCTCGATGGATGCGCTGCCAGAAGTCTTCGGCGTTCCCGGATATTTCGCGTGCAAGGCAAAGGCGTGACCGCAGCTGAGCAGGAAGATGATCTTGCCATCTTGCGAATAGGTTAGGGAAGGATCGTCTCGCGCGTCGAATTCGAACTTCCACGATCCGGCGACGCCTAACCCGGGGCAGGCCAACAGCAGCGAGGCCGTCATCAGGAAGATCAAGAGCGGTCTGCGAGATCGTGACACGGCTGGGACATCAGCAGGTTTGACATGGAGAATCTGCGTTGCCGGCGAGCCCGCGGGCATGACCCAAATGGGTCAGCCGAGGCACGATTTGTTTCGCGCGCATCGGGTTCGAGCCTTTGCAGGAGTCATATCAGCTGTGAAACGAGGCTGATCAGCTCCGATTGCCGGTGGGTGCCGGTCTTGGAGAAAACCGATCTCAGGTGATTGCGAACGGTCTCGCGTGAAATGCGCAGCCGCTCGGCGACGCCGTCAATTGACATCCCGCTTGCGAGCAGCGCGGCCAATCGGGATTCGGCCGGTGTCAGATCGAACGCTTCGGCGATGAGGCCGGGGTCCGGGCCCGGGCGCGGCAGCAAGTTAGAGAGCGTCAGCATCGCGCGTGCCCCCAGAAATACGTTGCGAGCCGCGCCATCGATGGGCAACACGCGGATGACGACGGGAGGCTTTGCCGTTCGCCGAACCGGAATGGGTGCAGCAGGTAACGCGTTGCTGTCGGGTGTCGACCGGATCAGGTCGACCAGCTGATCAAGTTTCGCGAGCGCGCTCTTGTCGCGCACCATCAGCCGCCGGTTGCTGATCCGGATGTCGTCGTCGAATCCGGCATCGGCCGCCGCGTTCGTGCTCAGCACCATTCCCCGGCGGTTGAGAACGAGTGCAGGCTGCTGAACCTGGTTCAGCACGTTGGTCATGGACGTGAGCGCCACGCGGCCCACTGCAGTGGCAAGGGTAGCCGTTTCCGTCAGTCGCGGTGCAAGCCGCACCAGCAAGCGTTTGTCACGCGCCTCGAAAGAACCCTCGCGACCCGTTCGCTGCAGGGTCAGCGCCCAGGCAGCGGACTCGGCCCAAAAGCCGACACCCGCGAACCATTGAAACCCGAACGGATACAGTACCTCATTATACATGGGATCGGAACGGATCTGCTCCGGCGTCAGCACGTCGTGGTCGGTGACGATCTCGCCGGACATCATTTGCGGAAATCCAGCGGCTCTCGGATCTCTTAGGTGCCAATCATGCTTGAAGTACAGCTGAAGGTCCTCATCGATCGATTGCGTCCGTGGGACGTCTGGCGTTCGAACGTCGCTCTGGAGAAGGATGGCCGCTGATGCGCCGACCGCTCTGCAGATGTCGTCCATGATGGCGGGCCAAGCGGCGGGATCGATGGCGGCTTCCCCTAGTCGATCGATGACTTTCGACAACCGATCGTTATCAACTCCATTTGTCCCCAAGAGCGGTCCCCCTTCCGCGTAAACCTGCAATTGCCGCTTTATGGCGGCAGTTGGCACAGGCAGGCCAAAATGGCCTGTGTGCCAGCCGACTCACACCCTCCTCCAAAGGTATGAACGCCAGCTTGGAAATTCTCGCGAGAGCAGGGCGATGTGCAAGGCTGGTCCGGGATTCTACGGAGCACCTGGAATGGCGAGCGCAAAGCCTGCGGTATTATAGAACCGCGCCATCGGGGGCAGCAGTCGGCACGCCGAAACCGCAGGCATGACGTTCCGGAGCACGGTCCAGCTGACTGACCCGTTTGGGTCATGCAGCCGCATCGGCCGCAAGCTAGTTCGGTAGCGGTCGCTAGTCCGAATTTTGTCGTTTGATGGCATGTCGCTCGAATTTCCTCCTGTCGTGATCTGGCTGCGCCTGCGCCGAGGCCGCCGGGCTGTGGTTATCCTGCGCTCGGTCGCTCCATGACAAACGACCGCAAAAGCAACGTGCGGTGTTTCTGCTGCGGGCAGACCTCGGAGCAATCGGTCCTTCTGAGCACCAACGAGATCGGCTCCCGGGATATCGATCAGCCCCCTTCCGGTATGGAGCGGTTCAACATGAGCGTCTGGCTGCAGGAATGTCCGACCTGCGGCTACGTCGCTCCGGACATCTCCGACGGAGACGATCGCGACCGCCTCTTCGTTCAGACCGAGAGGTACGCAGCGCTACGGGAGGGGCCGCATTTCTCCCGGCGCGCGTCCCGCTTTCTCCTGCGCGCCGCGATTGATTTCGCGCGAGATGATTTCGAGCGAGCCTTCGTCAACACGCTGTGCGCGGCACGGGATGCCGATGACTGCGCTCTCGGGGAAGTCGCGAGCGGTTTGCGGAAGATTGCAAGCCGATATCTCGTCGGCCGTTCCGTTATCTCCCTCGACCTGCAAGGGATGTCACTGCATGCGCTCAGGCGAGCCTGCTCGTGAGCATTCGAATAACATTCCCGCCAAGCCTAGTCGCACGCACGTCGAGCCGTGTTGCCTTGGCGCTTGCCGTCATGCTGGCACTTGCTCGTTGTGCACCGAGCATCGGTGCAACGCGGAGTCCGTTGCTCGGAATGCACATCCAGAAGGTGATGCGGGAGTTCGGATTGCCGGACGGCTTCAAGATGCTCGCTCATGGCGCGAAGGCCTATGAGTGGCAGCTGCGTGCTGCAGCTGAAATCCATACCGAGCAGGGCGAGCGGCGAACCGAAGACCTGTTCTGCACCGTGACTGTCCGCGTCTCTCCGCGCGAACGGGTCACCTCCGTCAAAACGGAAGTCTCGAGCGTCAGCGCGAGCCTGTACGCATCGGCCGGCGCCTTCGGTTGTCTTTGCGCCGACAGCTTCGGCATGAAGCGGGAGCGCAAGCCCGCATGCAAGACGCCGCTTGCACCCATTTAGTTAGTCAAGACCGATTACTCGAAAATGCGATCGAAAGGAGCTTGTAGAGTGCAGAATTCAGCTTCAAACAAGATCTGGACAGGTGCTCTGATCCTACTGGCAGGGATCATCGTGACCGTCTTCTCGATGATGGCGTCGCGTAGTTCCGGCTTTGTCGTCATCGCCTGGGGCGCGATGCTGTTCGGAGGCATCAGGATTTTGTCGGGCCTGTTTCAAGCGGGGAGCGGGTCAGGCGGATGACGGCCACCCGCCGCGCGTGCCACTCCTTGAACATTCCGAAAAACGCGACCCGCCATTCGTGGCGGTCACTAACGCCATGGGCGTAGGCGAAGACAAGGCACGTGCGCGCCTCAGAAGTTGAAGAGTCGGCAAGAGGAAACGATACATGTACGAATTCATTCGGCGGGCCTGCCTGCTTATCGCGGTCGCCTTCAGTTTCTATCCGCTCGGATCGCACGCAGCCAATCGATGCCCGCCGGATTTCAGCGTCCAAAACCGGCTGGACGCAGAGCAGAAGGCAGCTCAAAATCTTGTGGCCCGCGAACGTGCCGCCATCGAGGATCTCAAATATGCGACGATGGCCCCAATTGGAGACAAGTACCAACGGAAGGAAATCGACCGGGACGAATACAACAGACTGACCAAACAGCGGGACGACGCCTTGCGCTGTATAGATGCGGAGAATGCTCTAAAAGACAATCAGACCTACTACACCATGCAAGTCAAATTGATCGAGGCTGGGTGCCAGAGCGGGCCCGTCGACAAAATGTATGTCGGCTGGGTTCGCGAGAAAGAAGACCGCAAAGCCAAGGCTTGCGCCAAGGCCGATTTGGAGTATCTGGCGCAACTCGTGCGGCAGCTCAAGGAGATTCAGGCGGACAAGCTAGCGAAGGAAGAGCGGTCAACGCCCGCCGTCAAGCAAGCCGACGCGAGCCAAAAGAACGGGCAATTTTGCAATCAGATCCGATCCGTCACTGGCCACGCCGCGACCTTGTTTGCGGGCATCACCAGGGAAAAGAAGGTCGAATGGTTTGTCGAGCCCGGGACGTTGGGCAGCAAGGGTGTCAAGATCAGCGACATGGCGGCCATCGATTCGTACGTCACGCCTGTGACTGTTTCGCAGGAATTCCTGGTAACGCCAGCGAAGTGCGTCATTCAAGTCGGGACAGACGCGGACATCACGCTACGCATTGTTCCGACCTATGCTTGCGATTGGGAATATCTGAAAACCACGAGGCGCGAGCTGGAGGAGCGAACCGACAGGCTCCTCAATCTCGTCCGCGGCTGTTACGAGAAGACCGCAGAGGATGGCAACTTCTACCGCCACGATTTCATTGCCGATAACGCAGCCAAGATCGTGGGTGACCTTTATTATGGCGAGGGCAAGCCGTCTAGAATCTATCTGAATATCTCGAAATATACGCCGGCAGAAGACAAGGGATGCATGCAATACGGCTTCCACCACAAGCCGGAAGATAAGCAGCTCTGCATGCGACGGCTGAGGCCTTAGCTAAACGCCCCCTCATCGCGAGTCGTATGGCGGTGCGAATTCGCGGGGCTCCCACCATGGTCATTACAAGCAGGCGGACAAGCCTCTGGCTGACTACAAACAGGTAATCAAGCTGCTGCCCAACGATCCCTACGCCTACAATGGTCGTGGGATCATCTACCTGGAACGTCGGCAATTCGACCAAGCCCCGGCCGATTTTGCACAGCCCTTCGTCTTATCAGGTTTTGCCCCAGCGTTTTATAATCGGGGCAAAGTCTACGGGGAGCGCAACCGGCCCGATAGTCTGAATCCGAGGTATGCCAAGCGCCTCCAATAATCGGGGTACTAAATAAATACCAAGCAACACAGCCAAGCGCTGGAGGATTTCAACCAGAATGATGCGCTGGCCGAATTCACCAGGGCTATCCAGCTCAATCCCAAATACTGATCGGCGTACTTCAACCGGGGGCTGTTATACGAGTTGCACACCAAGCAGCTCAATCTGGCCTTGGCTGACTATCAGGAAGCCTACCGGCTCGATCCGGCCGACGCCCAGGCTAGGGAAGAACTGGAAACCTTAAAGGACGTTAGCGGCGTCCGTTTTCAGCGCTTTCAATATCAAGGAGTTTGCGATGATCGCATATTGCGGCGGCTGGTCCACTGATAGGGCGCTCGCGGACGCGGAAAAGGCGTCGACGTCAAATCCGGATCGTACCGCCGGAGCCTATTTCGTTTGGATGTTCTGCAGTCGACGGCACGGCGCGCATCTTCTTTGCGAGCTTGGACGCGACAGTCGAAGCAATGCTCACGAGTTACTAATTCAACGCTTTGACAAACATTTCGTCCTTTTTCGGATTCACCCGAAACATCGTCCATTTGTAGTTTCCCACCATGACCTCGATCTGGGGGGCGCCGCTGT
>Ga0099824_1011016_pt1 | contig 10407 bp, 10 predicted proteins | sample SiratrowhiteBW_FD_76837 | JGI IMG/M metagenome (GOLD analysis project Ga0099824, IMG submission 76837) | Root nodule microbial communities of legume samples collected from California, USA - Siratro white BW | ecosystem: Host-associated > Plants > Roots > Nodule | place: USA: California... | reverse complement strand
AACAAAACATTTTACCTTATCAGTTGTGAAATCAATAATGCAATCTTCTTCCCGAACCAAGCAACCACTTTCAAGTTCACCAGATACCTTGTTTACTTCCTCTGAATATAGACAAAGACTATCCATATCTGTAACATAACAAAACACAACTCATAAGAAAAAAAAAAGGAAAAAAAGTTAAAAAAATTTCTAAACATTAACCGGACGTATCCCCGTCCGGTTCACAAAACAATTATAATATGACAACCGGATTCAGAGGAGGGGGGTGCCATCCGGTTTGAACACTTGTGAACCGGACGCAACCCCATCCGGTTCTCAAAAGTTAAGATAATGCAAACCGGATGGCTTACGGTTTGATATCATCCGGTTTGCAAATTTTGTAAACTGGATGACTCTCTTCATCCGGTTCACAAGCTCATAAATCGGACCCTCTTACCTATCCGGTTTGCAGTTTTTAACAAATTATGAGAACTGGATGGGTTGGCATCCGGTTCACACCATACAAACCGGATGACACCCCCTCCATTACATCCGGTTCTCATTTTACGAACCGGACGGGTCGCTGTCCGGTTCTCAAATATAAAAAAAACTAAACCGGATGATCTCATCCGGGAACCTATTTAGAAACTTAAAAAAATTCCACGAAATGCAAAAATCTTACCTCTCCGTAGTTCCTTGCCTTCAATAAACACTGCACACTCGTCGGAATGTTACCCCTTCCGTTCAATCACCCTTCAAACACTCAAAAACGGCACCGGAGAAGGAATATTGAAGAGAAAATGCTCTGTGTAATTTTCGCGAATGCTGCTGTGGAGAAGAGAAGGTGAACTGTTTTATTAGAGAAGGGGTATTTACGTCATTTCATTAAGGGTAGGGATGTCATTAAAAAAATATATGGGGGTGCAGGAAGAGGGTATGGGGCTGGAGGAAGAATTTGTCCCAAATTGCTAAGAAGGTTTCATGTGCAATTGGGTCAGTCCAATACCTTGTTTCAATTAACGTCAACTTAGAAAATGAGATAAAGATGTATCCGAAGGAGACCGTGATATTGCAAAAGGGAAAGTGATTCTAGGGTTCAAAGATCACAATGGGAGCGGGTCACAACGATCGAGCACTTCACCACTTCAACCACTCCATGAGATCGAAGGTAAGGATACCTACAACGAAAAAGAATGCTTCACAGTACGAAAAACGATATTACGGCGAGGCCTATTGAAAATCATCAACAAGACTTGATATCTCTTCTAAACTATCCTCCTTATCAGCGCCATTTTAGGATCAATAGCAACACCTCCTAAAGAAGACGATTTAAGATCATTACTAGCAGTTGTATAAGCAAAATTAATCAACTCAACATGCAGATTCATATTTTCCTCTCTTGTCTCCATGTTGGACTTAGGAACATAATGGTATTTAGGCTCTACTTTTTTATCAGTCCTATCTCTTTGAGGGTAGTGCTTGCAAGCAGATAACATGACCAATCATTTTACAAAAAGAGCAAAAGGGTTGAAGACTTTTATACTCAATGTCAACAACAAAGGCAAAGTCTATATGTTAAAGAAAAATAACACCAACAACACGCGCGTTTTTGACTTATTATTTGTAGGTTTATTTTATTGTTTATTTGTTACCGGATTTTTAGCATTAGTTAGTAGATTTACATTTTGAAATTATTAGCCGTTTGAAGATTATTAGTCGTTTGGAGTTTGTTAGTCAGTTATTAGATTTATTTTCGCAGCAGAGAAAACGTGTAGTGAATTGCTGAATTATTAACCTATATAACATTAATGATAGGCATCGAATAAATATATCTCTTTTGTTCACAAACCTTTTGTCTTTCTCGCTATTTATCATTTCATCAGTACTCTTCCTGCTGTTTATTATTTTTCTACATTTGGTATCAAGAGCAGAACACTATTAAGTCTGTGGTGAGCACTCTATACGATAGGTGATCTTCAAATTGTTAGCAGTGTTAAGAAACTTAACAACCAGAACAACTATAATTCTTGGTCTACTTGCATTATGTCATACATGCAAGGGCAATACTTGTGAGATGTTGTCAATGGCAGTGAAGCAACGCAACCTGAGACTGACGATGTTCATAGGACATTGCGGAAGTGGAAAATTAAAGCAGGCAAAGCCATGTTTGTTTTGAAGACGATGGTTGAAGAGGATGTGTTGGAGCATATCTGGGATGCGAAAACTCCTAAAAGAGCTTGGGACAAGTTCACAAAATTGTTCTCTAAGAAGAACGATACGAAGCTCCAACTCTTAGAGAATGAATTGTTGTCTATGGCACAACACAATACTTTCATAAAGTGAAATCATTATGCCAGGAGATTTCTGAGTTGGATCTGGAGGCTCCTATTGCTGATACTAGGGTGAAGTGGATCATCATCCATGGTTTGAAGCCAAAATTTAGGAGTTTTGTTGGTGCTATACAAGGATGGCAAACCCAGTCATCACTTGTAGAATTTGAAAATTTGTTAGCTGGTCAAGAAGCATTAGCTAAGCAAATGGGAGGAGTCTCGTTGAAAAAGGAAGAAGAGGCACTCTATGTCAATAAAGGCAGGGGGAATTTGAAGCAACATGCCAACGGGGGAACCAAATAGCATAATGACAAGGCGAGAAATCATCAAGATGAAGGGAGAATCCGTGTATAAGGTGCTTCGAAGAATCAAAACAGCGGGAGAAAGTTTGAAGGGACCTGTTACAATTGCGGAAAGAAGGGTCACATGGCAAAAACTTGTTAGTCAAAGAAAAAAATCAGTAGAGAGTAACGTGGCTGCTTCCAAAAGTGAAGATGAATGGGATGCTAAGGCATTACTTGCTACAGAAGAAGAAGAATTAGCTTTCAAAGCAACAATTTCGAAACAGGTTGATTATGAGAAAGATTAGACCGTTGAATAAGGATGTTAAAATCATATGACAGGTGACAAAAAAAAGTTGCAGAACCTATCAGAGTATTAGGGAAGTCGGGTGGTCGTGACAGCGAACAACTCAAAGCTACCTATAGCTCACATCGGTAATACGATAGTTTCTTCTCAACATGGTGATATCGATGTGCCACTTCAAAATGTTTACCATGTCCTAGGTATGAGAAAAAATCTTCTCTCAATGGCATAATTAACTTCTTCTGGTCATTTTGTTCTCTTTGGACCACAAGATGTGAAGGTTTATCAGAATCTGAAGATTATAGAAGAACCAGTGATGAAAGCACAAAGGTTGGAATCAATTTACATAATGTCTGCATAAATCACATACGTAGACAAAACAAGAAAGAATGAGACGGCAGATTTGTGGCACATATGGCTTGGTCATGTTAGCTATTCCAAATTAGATGTAATGATGAAGAGGTCGATGTTGAAGGGACTTCCACAACTTGAAATGAGAAAAGACACAGTATGTGAAGGTTGTCAGTATGGAAAAACGCACCAGATGTCATTCAAAGAGTCCAAATTTAAAGCGAAAGAACCATTAGAGTTGGTTTACTCTAATGTGTTTGGACCAGTTAAACAAGCTTCCATTAGTGGGAAGAAATATGTGGTGACTTTCATTATGACTTCTCAAGGTATGTGTGGATTTACTTCATAAAGGAAAAATCCGAAACTCTTTCAAAGTTCAAAGAGTTTAAAGAGGTAGCAGAAGCAGAAGTTGGCAAAGAAATTCGTTGTCTACGTAGTGACAATAGGGGAGAGTATACATCAGACGACTTTTGTAATTTCCTTTAAGAATGCAGAACACGCCATCAGTTCACATGTGGTAACACTCCACAACAAAATGGCGTGACAAAAAGAAAGAATAAGCATCTAGCAGAAATTTTTTGAAGCATGCTTCACTCAAAGAATGTACCAAGACGCTTATGGGCAGAAGGACTGAAGAAGACTGCATTTCTCATCAATAGGCTACCTCAACAAAGGTTATGTTTTATTTTCCCTTTTGAAAAATTGTGGAACATGGAACCTTCAATTAGTTATCTCAGAGTTTTTGGATGTGTTTATTATGTATTTGTACCTAATTATTTACGTAGCAAAATGGAAAAAAAAGTTGTTAGAGGCATTTTTATAGGATATGACAGTCAAAGAAAAGGATGGAGATGTTGCGACCCTACTATCAGAAAATGCTACACATCTCAGAATTTGGTGTTTGACGAAGCTTCTTCATGGTGGTCCCCAAACAAGGAAGTATTGCCAGACTCAGATGTTTTTAAAGACATGGTACAATATTCTCAAATCCATTTGAGTTTAGATGAAGCTAAAGATGTAGATAATGAAGGCAATGTTGAAGAAGGTGTAGCTGAAAGTCCTTGGCAAACTGGTATGTATAACAACCAAGCAATGAGGATGAGCCTAGTGAACCAGAAGCTCGAACTCCACTGAGAAGGTCAATAAGAATCAAAAAGCCAAATCCAAAGTATGCCAATGTTGCCAAAGCAGAAGAAGCAGATGCCAAAGAACCAGAAACCTTCGAGGAAGCATTTCAACATCCACAATGGATTAAAGCTATGGAAGAAGAAATTGTTGCATGAGACAGAAATTAGACATGGGAGCTTGTACCAAAGCCAAAAGATGTTAAGCCTATTTCTTGTAGATGGATATACAAGATAAAGTGTGGCAGAAATGGATCAATAGAGAGACACAAGGCTCGCCTAGTAGCTCGAGGGTTCTCTCAGTAATATGGACTAGACTATGATGAAACATTTAGTCCAATTGCAAAGTTGTCCTATTAGCACTTGCAGCTTCCAAAAATTTGAATTTGTGGCAGATGGATGTGAAGAATTCATTTTTGCATGGAGAGCTAGATCAGAAGATCTCCATGGATCAACTGATGGGTTTTTAGAGTCAAGATCATCTTGAGTACGTGTGTAAGCTTCAAAAGGCACTTTATAGATTAAGACAAGCACCAAGGGCTTGGTATGGTAAGATTATTGAATTCCTTACTCATAATGATTATTTGGTAATGAGTGCATATGCTAGCTTGTTCATCAAAGCTAAAGGAGAGAAGCTAGCTATCGTGCTAGTATATGTGGATGATTTAATTATTACAGGAGATTGTGAAGAATAAATTTTTCAAACCAAGGAGAATTTTTCAGTTTGATTTCAAATGAAAGAACTTGGACAACTCAAGCATTTTCTTGGTATAGAGGTTGATCATACTCAATAAGGAATATTTCTCCATCAGCAAAAGTATTCCAAAGATTTGTTGAAGAAGTTTGGAATGCTTAAGTGCAAGTCAATCTCAACGCCAATGGAGTCAAACGCCAAAATATGTGCTCATGAAGGAAAAGTTCTAGAAGATGCTACAATGTATCGACAATTGATGGGTACTCTTATTTACTTAACTTTAACAAGGCCAGATATTTCCTTTGTAGTTGGTGTGATGAGTCGTTATATACAAAATCCAAAGAAACCTCATTTGGAAGCAGTACGTCGAATTTTGAGATATGTGAAGAGTACCCTTGACCATGGTATTATGTACAAGAGAGGTGGAGAGTGTAAACTAGTTGGCTATTGTGATGCTGACTATGTAGGTGACCATGATACTCAATGCTCAACTACTGGGTATGTTTCATGCTTGGGTCAGGAACAATTTCTTGGTGTAGCAAAAGACAACCAATAGTGTCTTTGTCAACAACCGAAGCGAAGTATCGAGCAATGGCAACGACAGCTCAAGAGAGTACTTGGCTTATACAACTATTAAAGAACTTGCATCAACTAGTGAAGTATCCAATTCCTCTGTATTGTGATAATTTGTCTGTAATACGTTTGGTAGAGAATCCAGTTTTTCATGCAAGAACTAAGCATGTGGAGGTACATTACCACTTTATCCGAAAGAAAGTCTTGCAAGAGGAAATTGAGTTAAAGCATATCAAAACAGAAAATCAAGCTGGAGATTTGCTTACAAAAAGCTTAAGCTTGAGCAAATTCAAAAGTTTATATAATCAGCTTGGTGTGACAAACAAAGTGGAAGCTAGTGTTGAGGGGGAGTGTTAAAAGAAAATCAACACCAACAACACGTGGGTTTTTGACTTAGTATTCGTAGGTTTATTTTATTGTTTATTTGTTACCGGATTTTTAGCATTAGTTAGTAGATTTACATTTTGAAATTATTAGCCGTTTGAAGATTATTAGTCGTTTGGAGTTTGTTAGTCAATTATTAGATTTATTTTGACAGTAGAGAAAATGTGTAGTGAATTGCTAAATTATTAACCTATATAACATTAATGATAGGCACCGAATAAATATATCTCTCTTGTTCACAAACCTTTTGTCTTTCTCATTATTTATCATTTCAACAATACTCTTCTTGCTGTTTATTATTTTTCTACATTCTATATGCTCCACCAAAAGTTGTTGCGGTAGATAATAGAGCAAATCCACATGAACAAGCACCCAACCATAAAAGTCACGAGTTTTCTTCATAGTAGACTCATCTAACACAAAAGGAGTACAAATTCCTCTTGTAATGATAAAATAGTCTTAAACTGTCAATACTCACTCCAAGGGTAGACCATGAATGCGAATCCAACATTGAGCATTAGCTAGTTTTATGAATGTCGAAACAAAATCCTTGTTGCGTAGAAGACCAGGAGATAAATTCCACAAATCCATAACCAATACATAACACATGTCTTTAAGAGAGGAGAATTCAAACAAATAAAACTCTTTACCCAAAGAAATGACCTTCCATACAGCTAAAGAGCTCCAAATAACTTCAAGTTTCTTACAAAGATCCAAGTATGTCGAAGGGTTGTTACCTTTCTTAAGCAAAACCTTATTATAGAAACGGTTCTTAATTCATCCAACCCCAGTAGATAAACCTTTTTTGGAATTTGAACAAAAACCAAATCTCCTTTAAAGCATGGTGTAGGAAGTTGCGTTATGTTGCATATATTGTTGAGGGCGCAAAGGTTTTACTTTGACCTAAAGAAGGTTGCGTTGTAGAAATTAAAGAAACATGATCTTGTAAGAATCCCACTGTAGAAGTTCGACACATCCTGCCAAGAAACAAAAATCAAACGCAGCCAACACACCCAAGAACACCCTGTAAATGGATTAGAGTATCTTAAATACTCTCATTTAATATATTCTTTTTTCTAATAAATGAAAAAAAGACAAACTACCTAATTAGTTAGTTACAAATATGACTATATTTAATAATAATTGAGCTTATCTTCCAATGTACTAAGAGATCATAGACAAATAACCCTTCCAGAATAGGTGGTCAAAGTTTAAACAATTTAGATCAGATTCTAAATTCAAACCTTTATTGTTCTAATTGCAAAAAAAAAAAAAAAAATAGTAAAAAATGATAGAGGCACTTAGCAGTTCAAAGCCCACTAACTTCAACTTTAGAATTTTTATGTCATTTACACCATTCTTGCCATTTGGTATTGTAGCCTTCCTTATGTTCCCACTAAATGATTCTTTTTATGAGCAAACATTTTATTATTGAAAATACTTAAAGTGTACGCAAGTTCTATCCAATTTGTGGTTTTATATTACATCAAAATTTCCCTAATTTTTTGCTTTTAAGTTAATTAAACGAATAAACATGTAACACAAGTTTAATAGACTGAATGGCAAAACGAAATTAAAAATTGGCATGAAATTAGTAAATTATAAGTTTTTTACTTATAAGTTTTAAGTTAATAAACTTACTTATTGACTTAAAACTGTTTACAAAAAAACTGATAATTACACAAAATTAAATATGCAGTATATTAAATAATAAAAAAAATGGAATAAACATTCTAGAGGAAGATTGTCATATACCTTTGATTTTAAGTTAATTAAATGAAAAAAAAAAACATATAACACAAAATTTAACTGTTTGTTTGGTAAAACTAGCTTATAAATTAACTAGTAATTGATAAATTAGTCCTTAGCTAATAGACTATCTACTAACTTCTAACTTTTAAGTTTCAAATTGATAAGTTAAACTATTGGCTATAATTATTAGAAATGTAAAATGGCATTAAAGAACATAGTTATATGAGTTTTTTTAGCTTGTTTTATTAGTAATGTTTTTTTTTTTAGTTTGTGTATAGGCATGAATTTGGTGCTTCTTGTACCGCATATATATCAAATATGTGATTGTTTATAAAAAAAATACATATGTTTTATTATATAAATAAAATTTAGATATACAGGTAAATATAATTTTAGAATTTAAAAAATATTTAAAAAGAAGTAAAAAATAGCACCTCACATACGTAGAAGAATTGATCCACCATAAAGAGATGCTAAGTGTATAAATATACACCAGAGGGAGAATAAATGTTTTTGTCTCAATAAATTGAAAAAAATGTAACAATAGGTAAAAATAATTGAAAATCACAAGCAAATATATTAAAATATAAATTAATATAGCAATGGAAGAAAATAAATTTATAATTTATAAGTTAAAGTTTCTTAAAATAATATACTTCAATGTATGTTATCAGATATTGAATTAATTAAATTAGTTAATAACTAATTTATTTAATGGGAAAAAAATTAGTTGACGAATCACAAACCTAACTTATCTTGAAAGTGGTACTAATTCCACATGCATTTACAGTGAAATTTCAACTTCCCATGACAACTATAAACCATCTGCAAGTCATGAAACCTTGTACTTCCAACCTTCCATACAATTTCCTCTTCTCTTTCCACCCAACGACCACAACCAAATTAGTGAAAACGTGAAAATTCAAACGTTGTATCAACTTCGTCAAACATTTATGTGCTTTCATCAACTCTTAAATGACTTTTTTCAATGATTTGAGAAGGGAGAAAAACTTTAATAAGACTTTTGATTCAAAAGTAAGAAATATGTTTTTCAAATCTTCCTAATTATTTTTGAAAAAAATAAGTATTTACATGCATGTAAGATTGTGATAGAGAAAAAATATATATCTTGGAAATGGTGTCATTACAATTTTCACTTCAGAGCTAATTAATGGGTGTAATGTAATGCATTTTTTAATCAAGTTTAGAGCGAATGAATTTATGAAATTTTCTGTTCTTGAGTTTATTACAATATTTACTTATTAATATATAGTCAAACGCAATATCATATACATGTTTCATGGTTATGGTCATGCTAGAAATATATTTTAAGAAATTTTTAACAATATATAATTGATTTGAAGTAGTTCAGAGAAAAAGACAATCGAACTAGAAATGAGATCGTGTTAATTAAATTGCATGAACTAACATGAATATTTTCCTACCTTATTTATCTTAATCTTTTAACCTAGTAATATTATTATATAAACTGCAAGCAATCACGCAAAATTTACTCCAATTATAAAATTAATATTCATTTTAATTGTAAAATATTCTACCATTATTTCAGTATTATACTTAAAATATTTTCTCCCTTTTTATAACATAAACCATTTTTAGTAACAACTGTTTACACTAATAAATTTGCATAAAAAAAGAGACAGAAGTCAGGAGAACAGTTTCTGTCACATTCCATATGAAATATTATTCTTTATCTCTCATGAAATATTATTTTCTTAATTTGAACTTTCCATATCCTTTCTCAGTTCCTCTTGTGTATATAATCAAACTTCCATCTTCAATTTCTCATGTAAAGAGATTCTTCTCTCTTTGACTCACAACCCAATTTATCTCTTCTCTCTTAGAGTTAAACCTAATTTTCTTTACCTTGGAAACTTTCTTCTTCTTCTTCTAGTTTTGTGATGGGCAATTACATGTCTTGTACTATGGTTCCTCCTTTGATCAAGAACACAAGATCAACAACACGAGTGATCTTCCCCACGGGCGAGGTGAAGCAATACAAGAAGAAAGTGAATGTGGCGGAGCTTATGATGGAGTGTCCCTATAACTTCTTAACCAATTTCAAATCTCTACACATTGGAAGAAGGTTTCAACCGCTTGGTGCCGACGAAGACTTGGAGTGTGGCAACCTCTACATCTTCTTCCCTATGAGAAGACTCAATTCCGCCGTCACCGTCGCCGACGTGGCGGCGCTCTTCACGGCTGCTAACATGACGGCGAAGCGGATATCCAGAACTAAAGATTTGATATCAAGTGATAATTCGGTTGATAGAGTTGAAGTTAAAGATTTAATGTCAGATGAAGCTTTGAGTTTGACTTTGGAAGAGTTTGAGATTGAATTAGGGTTTCGGAATAGGTTAAGTTATTGTAGGTCAAGGAAGCCTCTGTTGGAAACTATCAAGGAGGAACTCATTTGGTGAAGGTGAAAAAATGTGAAAAGAGATGATTAATACAATAGATTTTAGAGTTTTTTTTTTTTTTTATGAATGGTCATATACAAAAATAGTTATATGATATATGACAATGACTTATTTTATAGAAAGACTTTATATATATATATATATATATATATATATATATATATATATATATATATATATTTTTGTATATATTT
>Ga0099824_1011013_pt1 | contig 10411 bp, 3 predicted proteins | sample SiratrowhiteBW_FD_76837 | JGI IMG/M metagenome (GOLD analysis project Ga0099824, IMG submission 76837) | Root nodule microbial communities of legume samples collected from California, USA - Siratro white BW | ecosystem: Host-associated > Plants > Roots > Nodule | place: USA: California... | reverse complement strand
TAGTGTTTTATGAATAAGGTATGATCTCCTTGACTTTGCTTATATTGTAAAGAAACCATTGCTTTTGTAAATCTCCCAAACCATACTCTTAGGAATTGTTTAAGACCATATAAGGCCTTCTTTAAGAAGCATTTCTTATTCTTTCCACCACGAGTTTCAAATTTGGAAGGAATCTCCATGTACACTTCTTCTAAATCTCCATGAAAAAAAGACATTCTTCATATCCATCTGATGTAATTCCCATCCAAAATGAGTTGTTAGAGCAAGAACAATTCAAACTGTATTCATCTTTGCTACAGGAGAAAAAGTCCCTCGTAGTCAATTCCATAAGTTTAACTATAACCATTTGTAACCAATCTAGCTTTTTACTTATCTATTGACCCATATACCTTATGTTTCACTATAAATATCCATTTCATCCTATTGTCTTCTTGTCTCTTGATTTGTCAATAATCTTCCTATTGAGCTTCTTTCTAATGCATCCATCTCCTCTCTCATAGCTTGAGTCCAATGTTCACTTATCATTGGACTGGGATAGGAACTTTTATGGCATCAATGGCAACAATAAAGCTTCAATGTCTATTAAAAAGATTGTCCATGCAGACATATTGAGAAATAGGATATTTAACACGCAATCTTTTTCCCTTTCTCAACACACCAGGTCAATCTTCAGTAACACTTACCTCCTCACTGTTGCCTTTAGGGGTCCTCACCTCCAAGTCAGACAACTCTTCTTACTTTAGAGTCAAAGTGGGTTGCCTTTGATATTTTTTATCAAACAATTAGTCTTCTTAGACACTATAGGTTGGTTCAATCCCATTTGTGGTGGCATCATCACTTGGATCTTAAGCATCTTGCAAAGATAAATATGGTAATGACAGAAGGGAGACCTCCACTTCAAGTGTTTTCTCCCCCTGAAGCCTAAGGGTGACAAGAAAGGATTTTGTTTCATGAAAGGTGACATCCATGGTGATATAGACACGACGAATCTCAAGATGATAACAATCTATTGTTTTAATACAATAGATTATTCTAAAGTTCTATTCTCAGATCCGCATATAAGTACACTATCACCATTTGCAACCATAATGAGTTGTTCTTTGATCATTTTGACATACGAATTGAACAGCACTGGAAAAGGAGTCATGTTATTAGTTGCTCCTGAATCAAGAATCCAAACACCTTGAGACAAAAGGCTAATAGTATTGATTGTGCTCTTATCTTTCTTACCTTTCATGAGTAGGACTTGCCTTTCATGAGTAGTATATACTATCTAAAAGACTTAGTCATTGATTCAACCATTGTTTTCAAATAATCAAGTTCCTCTTTAAAAGCCTTCATACTAGACATTGGAAAACACAAAACAAGAGATAATAAAGATTTAGTCCTTATTGCTTTGATTCATAACAAAAAAGAAAAGGACATGTTTGGCAACAACCAAGTCATAGTCAAATGGCCACCCCGTGGTTCTCAAGAGTATAATTAGTGCAATATAATTTACCTTTCACTTCCGAAATGACAATAGAGAAAAATTAGATTATAAACATTGAGATGTTTACCAATAGTTGAACAAACAAAGAATATACAGGAGATGACTAGGAATCTAGGGCATGTTGCAAGTAAAAGTAAGCTTACTCTTTTTAGCAGATTGACTCTATCTTGCAATCCATCCAATGCTTGTTCATTATCATGTTCATCAATTTCATGGGAAGTTGAGTAAAGAGACGACGCTCTGATGCCACCCTCCTCAATCCCATCAAAAAGTGCAACTCTGTTGTTACGGCCATCTCTAAAACTGAAAAAAAAAAAAATAATATACAATACGGTGATATGAGCCAGATGGTCAGATAATACACAAGAAAGATAATTTTCAATTATTTTATGTTTCCATAAGCGATTAAACTATCAAGGATTCTAGATATATAAATTGAATTAAATCATAAGGAAATTTGAAAGAAAGACAGCCTTCGCATTATCAGGGGCAAAGACATATCATACATTTAAGCATTTCTAAAAAATAAGATTATAAACAGAGACCAAATAACCTAACAACTGATCAAATAAAAGATAGAACTAGTGCAGCAGAAGTAATTTTCTACAAATAATGAGGAAGAAAATCTTTTATCACCTCACCTTATCCTCGGAAGTAAAAGGTCACTCGATATTTACTAAACAAATATAACAGCAGAATGGCATTCTCTATTATGTTACACTCTCATCCATTATTCCACCACAACTTCATCATAGCCTTTTGAATACACATGAAAACATGCATAAAAGTCGTTTGTTGATAAAAAAAATGCATAAAACTCGTTTCCCTGTGAGCATCTACCACATCGTCATTTTCCGTATCCATGGTAACAGATATGTTACCCAATCTAACTTTTCTCTCACGTTCAATTCGACTCAAACAAAAATGTCCACTCAAAGGCTCCAATACATATAACGACTTAGATAGACCATAAAAACAAAAAGGGGCTCGTCTAAAACGAAAAAATACTGAATAGCATTATTGGTAACTCGTTCGAAGAAATATATGCGAAACTAGGAAATCATTGTTTAATCATTTAATGAAAACAATGCAACCAAGCCAAGTTATAAAACATCTCCCTTCATATTTGTTGCAGGAATCTACATGCCAATGATATTTCAGTCATCGCTGATCCCAGGATCAAAGCAATTTTGAAATCAATGTAAGAACCCATACTAAAACTCATCCACAATTCACCAGTCCACTATCCTCCTCCCACGCGACACCAATTCACAAAAAGAAAAATAATTCCAAAATGTAACAAAAACCAAAGCCACGAAACAGCAATTCACCAATAAATCACACTTAGCAATCGATTCAAACCAGCACGAGATAGAAAATCCAAAGCCTCCTACGACGCCGTATCCACGGATCTAACAACATTTTCCCCGCGTCACCGAATCGAGTAACGACCGACACTTTTTTCCAGGGCATATTAACGAGAGAGAACATGAATTTAGTCCACACTAACCTTCTAGCATTCATGGCTCACCAGATCACAATTTCCTAAAACCGTTTCGCAAGCTCTCCCAACCCGTTTCCTAGCGAAAAAAGTATAAGAAATAAAAACCACAATTAGTTAAATGAAAACGATAAGAAAATACATAAAGAAAATTCAGATCTGAAAATGAAGGGAAGAGGAAGAAGAAGGTTCAAGAAGGTAGGCGAACCTCAGTATTTTCAAACAGAAACTTCGTGTAAAGCAGAGAAAGAGAGTGAATGAGAGGTTTATATACGATGCGAGGTTTACGAGTAAGAGGGTGACTGTAACAGTATGATGTAATTATTTACGTTTCTGTTAGTAAGACCATTGAGGTGGCAATGTACAACTCGTATTTTCCATAGACACTATTAGAAACACTGTAACTTAGTAGTTCTATTTGAACGGCACAAAACTTGTTGAAAACGAAATAATTTGTGAGAGTTTATTAACTGCAAAGATCCAATTAAGAAAATTTGATTTTATTATGATTTTAGTTTATGAACCTATTCAAAATTTTTGAAATAATTTGGAAATCCACTTAGTATTAAAGTAAAAAGTATTTATATAATAAATTAGTCTCTTCAATTCTATTTAAGATGTAATTAGAAGTGGGTTTGAATTTTTTTACTACAATGATAAATTAAAATTGTTTCTTGTATTACTTAATTTATCTTATAATTAATTTAAGACATTTTCTTAACTCGGCAACTAGTTGGTAATTTTAAGTGGTTTAGAGTTAAGAGTAGCTTAATTAATTAATTATATATATATACAATATTATTATTAATTTAATTAATCATTTTGTTAATGTTGAAGAATTAACGAATTAAGCCTTATAAAAATGTTGAACCACTATAAAATTATTAAAATTTATGGTGTTAGTTGTTTAATAATTAATCAAACTGAAGACCGAAGAATATGTTTTATGAATAAGACTTTAACTTATTAAGATTTTGAAAAGTGATTAATTTAGTTAATAACAACAAATTTATTTCAAAATTGTATTTTTTAATATAAATAATCAATTCAATAAGTATTGATATATTTTGTTTTTAGTATAATAAAAAAGTCTTAGGACAAAAGTTTTAATTTTGTTAATTTTGTATGAATTATATTTTAGTTAAGGAACTGAGTATGTGTTTATCTTTAATAATTGTCAAACTTATAATTAATCCTTACAATTATCTTCACTCTGTATACATGTATTTTATATCACCTAGTTTTAACTGCATGTTAAGACAAGATTAATTACATATTAATTTTAATTTTTTAATAAATACAATAACAATTATTTAAGACTAACATGTGGTGTTGCATTATCTCAACCATTAAAAGAAAATTTAAGCAAAACTAAAATAATTATAATTTTTGTACTATAAAAAAATACATCAATATTTTTTCGGCCTATTCCCCATTTTTTTATAATTACTCTTTATTATTGATACTGGAGACATGGTTTAAAATCTTTCTGTATGATTCACCTTTTACGTTCAAATTAAAGGAAGCAAAAGCCTGGAAAAATTTGGCCACATTTAGCCGTGTTAGCTTTCGTTAGCTTTCACAGAACCAGATCGCTAATTCTGAAATATGCAGTTCCTTTTCGAAAGGCATTAATGGCATAATCAAGTTGTATCTGAGCCAAGGGGGTTTTGAATCGAATGCCACCCCCAATCCCAACCCCAATTCCTGGCTTACCTTGTCTCTCTCCTGGATTATCTGCAATTAATATCATTCCATAAAAATGTTAAACGTAACAATAAAGCTAGGAAGATAATCTTGTGTTGTTTCGGAGATAAACTTTTTGTTAGTATGAAAAGGATTAATGGTCAAAACAGAACAAAAGGCTACTTAGTGTGGCCAAATTTTTGCAGAGATAAACGTGGGGATTGGATTTGTGAATGATTAAAGAAAACTCACTCGGAACTTTATCACTACTCCATAGGTCAGACCCACAGTCCACGAAGATAACACCTCTTAGTTTCTTGCTCTGCAAATAGAGTAAAAAAGGTGATCAGCAAAACAATAATTGCTAGAAATGCTTATAAATGGGATAATATTATTCGTGACAGAAGCCGAGTAATGAATATTTACCAATGGGATTAACAATTCAGTTGTGGATACCAGACACGATTGTCCAACGCCAATTGCACCTTTGCCATAGCCTCGCACACTACTGGGACCACCGATTGCAAATGCTTGATATGGAGCAAAGGATCCCATAACTGTTCCACCACTCATCCTGTCAGAATATATTCCAAAATTCATGCAGCTGTATTGTATATTTAAGAACATAATGAAATTGGAACTGCAAGTACAAACTTCTCACCGTGAGAAGAACAATGCTGGTCCAAGCTTGATTCCTCTTGCAGCAGAAACTTCAAACCGATAGTAGGTCAACAAGTTTAGTGGAATTGCAGTTCCTAGTTCCATCTGGACATTAAACTGAATACAAACAAGCAGTTCATAAACTAATAATGGTTAAAGTTTGAACCAGACAGGAAGATCTAATTTCTCAGTCTTGGATAACCAAAGAACGTAATTACTTACATTAGTAAAACCGTTATCATTTTCGTCTTCAAATCGAGATTCTTGTCTGACCACTATGACGTTATCAGATGGACCTCCACTACGTGGAATTCAAGAAGACGTGGTAAGTTAAAATTATTCAAACGGGTAAATTTTCTGAGGACTGAAACAACTTTCTTTCATCAACCTGCGAGTGAGTTGAAAACCATCTCGATCTGTGCTTATAGGGCGGCCTCCATCGTGGGAAAAGTGAAAACGCTGCACAATTGATCGTATATTCATTGTTCAAACCCAACAAAGATGACCAAGAATATTCTCTACGTTAGAGAAACGCATGCATTGCTAGGTAAAAATAGGAATGAATTAATGAAAACCAATATTAACTAACCCTCCAACCTTAAAGTATACACTTGTTGCGTTGCCTTTGCTCGAATCAGCTTCAGAAGGCTCAACATAATCAAACCCAATCCACAACTTGGACAATCTTATACCTTGACTTTGGGAGTGGCAAAAATCATTCATGGGAATTCCATGGATTCCAACCTCGGGTGAAACTGAATGCTACGAAGGATAAACTTCAATGTCATTGTGTTATAGGGTGAAAATAAATTGTTTGCAGGTACTTTTTATCTTGTACATGTGTTTATATAAAATATTATTTAATTATGAAAAGGAAAAATCAACAAGTACAAACCTTAATGGTGAGGGAGGGGGGACCCATATCACGAGGTCTATGGTACCTATAAGTGACCAATAGGTCTGAATCATGCAGCCCCTTGTGCCACGACATATCTAGCAAATCACTGTAATAAATTAGGCCAGGGTGCTTCAAGCGAAGGCTGCAAACAAAGAAATTGAAATTCTTGGTTTTATATATACCCAATTTGATGTCACTGCGAGTACAAAATTTATAAACCAAACCAAACTGTGTATACCTGCCAGTAGCCATAGAAACCAGATCTCTAGAAAGCCTGTCGGAGTTCATGAAAAACACCATCAGAGAATAACGCAGCCAAAACATTCTTAGTTTAGTTATAGAGTCGACAAAAACCTGTGCATGTGAGAAGTATATAGTCTTCTAGTGAAATCAACTCCAACGTCTAGCTTTGCTGCAATGCACAAAATGCATGATGAAGACTTGGTAAATGAATATTTAATGGTATGCAATGTTAAAGAAAAGGACAAATAAGAAAAGAGGAAGTTTGAAGAAAATCGAACATCTTCCAACATGAACACTTTTGTTTGCTCCCATTTCTTCTCTGAGTCCTCGTTCAACAAAAATTGATAAGGAACAGGGAGGATGAAAACAGAATTTCGTAATTTGGCTGCAACGTGTACATATCAGTTGGAAAAGGTGGAGGTTCCATGCTTTCTAGCTTTCAGATTCTTTGTTTGACATAGATGACACGTTTTGTCACCTTGATGCTTCCTCGTATTTCTTTACCTCGTTAATCAGAGGTTCCGAGTATAAATGCTATATATTTCTCCTGAAAAATAATGTTTATACACTCCTATAACTATACTTCACAATCTATTTTTACAAATAATTTAATCTTTAAAAAAATAATTTTTTGTATTTATGAAAAAAAATGATAAAACTATGAAGTGGATTTAAAAATTTATTAAGTATCAAAATATTATAATTATATTTTTCTATTATATTATAGTATAATTTATTTTAAAATAATCGCTAATGTTATCATCAATACTATTAGAAATATGTAATTGTTTCAAATATATACTTATTTAAAAAAAAAACATATGATAAAAATACAGTTTAATTATAAATAAGAGACATGGTGACAATATAGTTTGAGCCATTTTCCATTTTTTACACTAAAATATTTAAATTTACTATAAATTAAATAAGTAACAAACACTTAATATATTTTCCAATTGGTTTCTATGCATTTTGGCTTAATCATGTTGTTTTTCTTTTCTTCTTATATATTTTATATATCCATTTTTCCCCTTTAGACATTATTCTTCTTCTTTCTGTCCAATTTACTTGCTCTTTAAACTTTTCATGGTAGAAATTTCTGTATGAATATATATATATATATATATATTGATGTATCCATGTAAGGTACTTCACGCGTGTCACAATCTACATTTGTACTTCATATGTTTTACATCAGAACATTGTGAATTCTTTTGAAATTTTAGGTTAATGGGAGCTTTAACTTTATGTGTGTTTTCTTTTATGTTGTTGAGTCCTTAACTTGAATTTTGAAAAATAACATAATAATGACAATATTTTACAGTTAACTCAACGAATAAAAGGTTTAATAAATTTTATAGTATGTATATTAAATTTGAAAGTATTGAAACACGTTATCGATAAGACTACTGTGTCCATTCTCAACAAAAAGTTTTAAAATGCTAATGCAAATCTTTTAACAAACCTAATAATTTTCCTTTAACAATATAGCTGGCTCTTTGCACGTGGGAATGATGGTGCCACTTGAATTAGTAACAGATCATAAACTCATCGAGCAACAAAAATTTTAGGTTTAGTAGGATCCGTAGATGCATGTTGAGGGATGAGGATGCAGGGGACATGTTCTTCACTCCATCTCTCTATAATTTGTTTAAAAAACTGTTTTGAGAATTATTTTATAATCAATATCGACAAAAGTCAAATGACCATAGTTTTGTTATTACGTGCACCAGCTATATTATAGTTTTAAAAAATTGATTCTAGTTGCTGAAGGAAATAATTGGAACAAGAGTACTGCATCTGGGGATGTTTCAAATTCTCTAGTCTCAATAATGAAAAGGACAATTGATTCTACTAATTTTGTTGAAAGAAATAATTGTTTTTTTATATTTTTTACAAATATTAGTTTACGTTGTGGATGAAAGTAAAAATTGAGAAAGATGAATGTGAATTGAGGTATTTCAATTTATTTAAGTTAAAATTTGATCTAAAAGTTTATTAATGACTAGATCGATTTATCAGAATAAGAAGACACGATTCTCCATTAAAAGAAAATAGTTAAGTTAGATAATATTATATAATTGAGTAATGAATGAGTAAAGTAATGAATGGGATTACAAAGTATATTAGTACATTTTATTTCGATATTTTTAAATAATGTTTCTGGTCAATATTAAAGGATTATGTACTGACAAGTTTTACTCTGATTCATTAACATTTCTTTCTATTGTTTAGTTTACTTACCCACTCTTCTTTTTCAATGCTACAATTTTATATATATCCTTATCTTGATTCTTCATATTTTCTGTCTTTACGTTGTTACTTTCACTTCCAATTTTAAGAATTTAAATTGCAATTTTAATATATATATATATATATACACTTTCTTTTCGAAAAATTGAACTTTACCCTTTTAAACAATTACTTCATTTTGTTAAGGATTTATTTATCGTCCAATTTATACAATCAATATTTTAAATAAAAATTAAAATATAAAAAACGTAAAACGTAGACATTTTATTTTCATATGTTTAATTTTGAAGTTGGTCGTGTGGTTTGTTGGATTGGGGAACTTTTTCCATTCACAAAGCACTGGTCGGAATCAACATGTGGGGTTGAATGAAAAAATAAATATGTTTAATTTTAAAAAACTATATGTATTTATAAATAATCTGAAAATTTTTATCTTTTGAAATTATTATCAAAAGTGAGTTTTATTATTTTACATAAGATTATTTGGTTAATATTACATTTTCATTCATTTAAATTGAAAATCAAGAAATTAGTAGTGTAAATAAAAAGAAGTCATAATTAGTTTTGCTTTTAAATTTTACTTTTAAGTAAACTATGATACTTTTTTTTAAGTAAAACAATTCATAACTTCTCATAGTAGAATTAATACCTTGTTTTGAGAAAGAAAAAAGAAAGGAGGTTGCGAAAGAATGAAAAGTCTTTTGACTTGTTTCAAAGGAAGGCAAAATCATTAAAACCTCAACTTTTGATTAGTGGGATAAGTGGAAGTGTTATTTTTAATCTAAAGTGATATGTGATGGCTAGCTTTTACTTTTCAAAATTCAAACTACATTCCTCTGCCTTGTCTTATCTCAGTGAAGAGAGAAACATATAATTTTATTTGTGTAGCCATTGAGGTGCCTCAAATGTCAAAGGAAATGAAAGGTTAAGCCAAAAATTCTAACACACAACGTTTCCGTTTATGTTGTTCACATGCCTCAAACAATTAGTGCATGTACAACTTGATATCTCTTAGGGTTGGTAATCACTTTTGGTAATCATCATTGAGTTACTTGATTTGGATTAATTAAGGACAATAAATACAAAGTCCAACGACCATTTATGTTCATGTAAAGATGAGTTATTGGAGGTATTCTCAACAATATATTATTTTAAGTTTTAATTTTATAGTAACTTTTAAGAAAAAAATTATTTAATCATACTTTAATTTAAATTTATCCATATATTATAAATTTTGGATACTCACTTTTGAAAAGTAGGATCTCTATTTTTTTCTATTTTGTTTTAGTTAACCGACTTTTTATGTTTCTTTCTTTTTTTTCCTTATAACAAAGTGATCCATTTTTTAGATTTTTATATTTCTAAATTAAAATAATTATTATTAGTTTGGATAATTTTATTATTTTAAACTACATCATTAATATTATTTATAATTTAAACTAAATTGTATTGTTATTATGAATATATTATTATTTTAAAATTTAAATTTTATTTTACTTTAAACTATAAAAAAATTTATTGCTTTTCAAATATAATTATTATCTTTAAAATAAAATTAAGTAAATATTATTTGTTAAGACTATAATAAAATCATTTTCATTTCTATAACAAAATAATTGCATATAAAAACATATTTACTCCATAGAAATACAAGCATTACAACTCTAATTATATATAT
>Ga0099824_1011009_pt1 | contig 10415 bp, 5 predicted proteins | sample SiratrowhiteBW_FD_76837 | JGI IMG/M metagenome (GOLD analysis project Ga0099824, IMG submission 76837) | Root nodule microbial communities of legume samples collected from California, USA - Siratro white BW | ecosystem: Host-associated > Plants > Roots > Nodule | place: USA: California... | reverse complement strand
CTTATAATTTTTATTATTTTTTTTTTTTTTTTTTTTTTATTTTTTTTTTTTTTTTTTATTTAAAATATTAAAATTTTTTTTTTTTTTTTTTTTTTTTTTTTTTTTTTTCTCTAGACGAGGTAATGCTTGACTGAAAACACTCCTAAATTTTAAGCTTTTTGTTTGGCGTGAAAGTGAAAACAAAACTGAGAAAATAATTATGGTTGATTGATATGATAATATAGTTATTGGTAATATCCGGTTTAGTTTTATATTTTCATTCTTCAACTTTTATCAAATTTTATTTTATTTATCAACAATGGTTGGTAGTATTTGTGTTTCTTATAAGTGAGTGGTATTGATTTGTTTTATAAATTTTGACCATGATTTGTGTTGTTTAATTAAGTGATGTTAATATTACAGATGATTTTTTTTTAATTTAAAAATTGTTCATCTGTCTCAGATATTTCCTATAAAAAAAAGACAACAATCTGGATTCTTTTTATTAAAAAGAGAAGAGAATAGGATTCTAATATTCTAGAAGAAAATTGTTATCTATTTATAGTTATATAATTTCACATTTTAAAATATAGGGATATTTTACCTAGTACGCTTAAAATATTTATAAATAATTGATAAAATGTACTTCATTAATTTTTTTACCATTTTAAAAATTTTAATATCAATGTTACATTTTTTTGTCCCTTCAGAACTATTTAACAAATGAAATTATCGTAATAACTTGGTGAATTTTACGAGGCACGACAAATTGAAAGAAATACAGCATATTTTACAGATTAGTTTGAATTAATACCTTATATATATATAAACTATATAAACTATACTAGTTACTTTTAAAATTAACTAAAAGTTATAAGACCCACACACAAAAGATGTTTACTGATATGATAAATCTTAACAATATACTCTCTTACAAATCATCAGTATTTTTCAGATGTTATATTAATTTTGGTTTCAAAATACAACTCATTTTTCTCTCTTTCTACAACGAGAGAGACGTTTGGTAGACTTTTCTAATAACAAAATACTGGACCTGAAAGGTAATTTAAATTGATTCAGAATAATGAAAATACTAAATTATTGCACGTGATGATGCTGTAATTAACCTTGGGTGGTAGAACAAGAAAGGAGGGTGGGTGGTAGATTTTGGGCTTAACTTCTATACGTTGCTTCAATTTCTTGCACGCCATTTTTGGTGAGTTAACAACTGTAGCTTCTACAAGCTTTCCAAGTGGATCACACATCACACCACTTTAACTGTGGAATCCAATTCAACGGTTATTCAATTACTGCAAAAGTGAACTCAGATTTGCAAAATCAACAAAAATAGAACTGTTCTTGTAAAGTACGAATAAAAAGAAACTCACCCTTTCCAATTGGAACACAGAAAAGGACATGGTTTTAGCTTTCTTTTCCTTTTCTATGTATTCTTTCTTATGGAACCTATGGAGAAGAGTTATGGTAGGCATAAATGATAGGTAAACCTAACTCATAGAATACTACTTCGTACCCAAATGAAAGAAAATTAATTAGATGAGATAATCCAGTTAAGGAAAATGATGCTGCATACCACTATTCAAAAGTATTATTAACATAATAAATGTTTCATTTAGGTCACCATTTTAGTTTAAGGTGTTTAATTAATGATCTTTTTTTCTTTGCTTTATTTTACAGATATAGTATTAAATTGCTACCATATCTACCACTATCAATTAGGGTACTTGTATCTGCATATAAGTTATTCCACCCCACTTTTCTTTTGACTTTTTGTAAACTAGCTTCTAATTTTGTATTAGCTGAAAATATTTGGTTAACTTTACTAGTCACACTTACTCATCAAACCTTCTTTACTTGCTCGAATGATTTTTTTAAATGTTGTTTTTTTTAAACATTATTCAATTTAACTATTATGATATGTATCATATTTGTTTGACTATTTCGGGATTATATTTCAAAATATTGATATTGAGTACATAATATTTATATGTTTTATGTTATATTTTTCGTTTTAGCTATGATACTGTCATATTATTCTTAGAAATACATTTAAAGATATTTTAAAAGTTTCAATGTTCAGCGTAATGAAAAATGCGATGTATACTCAGAAGTATGCTATCTTTCGTTTTATTTTTAAATTTGACTAGAGACAACGTACATGATTAATAATAAATACGTATTATGAAAAAATATATAACAATTGAATGTATAAAAATATAATTAAAATGATTTATTTATAAGTAAAATATCATAAAATGTGATTAAAAATTAAAATTAGAAAATCCTCAGAACATATTTTACTAATAAAAATTTGATATTTATAAAAATATTGTATAAACATGTCCTTTTTCTAATTTTTCAATTACTTTTAAGGCTATTTTTCCTAACACTTGTGATTTAATAAAATAACCTTATAACTTCTAGCTGATGGACGTAAACAGGTTATACCTAAAGTTGACTTTCACGGAAAGAATAAAGACGGTGTTTAAATTGTTTACCTGTTATAAACGTTTTTAAGGTATGATTTGCCTGAAAGTCTTACCTATAAGTTATTTTTTTAAACTCTATTATAAAGTTTTTTAAGGGCTAATGTATTTATGGTATGTTGTTGTTTTAAATAAACTCATCAGTGGTTACATTTTTCTTACAATACTGTATTAATTATAAGCAGCATGTATATATTGTATAAAATTATGTATAGGTATTATAATAAAAAATGACTTATTTAAAAGTTATAACATGACTATTAATAATATATAAATTTATCTTTTTCTAAGTTTGATTTTTTATATAGACCAATATATTTAATGGTTAGAAAGATAAATAGATATATGGTTTTAATACAGTATAATAAATTTCAAATAAAAAATTTATATATATTGTTTTAAAAGTTATTTTAATAATATTTTCGGTATGACATATTGAAATAATTTTTTAAACTTTCTTGTCTGTGTATCCATGCTATAGAGGCAATAAATAGATTATGTGTAGATAGATTATATTTTTTATTATTTCAATTTATGAAAAATTTGTATTTGATTAGTTTATACAAAAGTATAACAACAAATAAGCTGGTGTTTGTAGTTTTTGGAGTAAAACTAAATTTTGAAATGCTTCCGTTGGTATATTTTTAATTTCCGTGAAGAAAAATTATTACAGCTACGTGGAAACAGGAAGAAAATTGCGATTGTGAAGGACTTTCGCAAATAGCTTCGGCCCAAGTCTGGCCCGTGATATATGGGCCGAGTGTGGCCCATATCAGTTTACATTTATTGCGAAGGGCGAGGTACCATTTTCATTGAAAAAAAAAAATACTATTTATACTTTTGTTTGACTCGAGAAGGAGACAGATTCAAAAAGCTGCACGATTGTTTCGAGATTTGCAATGTCTTATTTAATATTCTTGAATTTACTAGGTGAAATTTTTTCCTTGTTGCGAAAAGAAAAATTTTAATAATAGACCATTCAAATTGTTATAATAATTTTCTTAAATCACTATATTTATATTTAGACATGTACAAAGTTATATTATTTTCAGTATTTATGAAATATATAAATTAAAAATCTACAAATTACCTATTGAGTGATTTAGTTAATCTCGTAAATTGTTAATGAATTATAGTTGAAAGATAAATTTTATTTAACACCAAATAAAAACAAGAGTTCTGTATTATATTTGAAAACAATAGAAATTATAATTATTTTAATTTTCATATATGAGTCTCACAAGTAAAATATACATATATAGAAGTAAAAAAAATAATCTAAAAGCTTAACTATTTCATAAAATACAATATTTATTGCTCACAATGTACTCCAAGTATGATAAATATTTTCTATTTTAAATTAAAGTTTATTTAAACATTGAAAATTATGCACTAAGAAAAAGAAATTACAGTAACTATTAATTTTACAGTAAATAAACACATATTATATAAACATTACACAACATCGAAGGAATATATAAAAAAATTGACACATGTTTAAAAAAAAATTCCTTAATCTGCATATCTTTCTTATTAGACGAAAATTAATATCAGTGTTACTATTTAATAAGTAAAAGAAAAAAAAAGAATATCATATAAAAGGGACAATACACAAACCAAAAAATAAGTTGCAGAATATATTTAATATATAAATTGTAATATTTGTAGGTTTGATATCATAAAATACAACGTAATATGGTGTAGTCAATTGAGAAATAATTAATTGGTCAAAATATGAAAAAAGTAAACAAAGATAATGATTAAAATACATATAAATTAATATGGTCCAACTACCCACTAAATTAATGCAAAATACATATAAATGATTAAAATATTTAAAAAAAAAAGTGAACAAACTAAGATTTTTTCTACTATAATTTAGATAACCTAATTTTTTTATATAAAAACAAAAATATTATAAAGATAATAAATTAGTTTTATATTTTTAAAACATACCTTAAAAAAAAAAATAGGAATAAGGCCAAAAGAAAAGTAAGTACCAAAATCGACGAATAACGGTTTCAAACGCATATATTATTATAAATTAAAAATGATATTCAAAAAATTAAACTGTATGTAGTAGACGAATAGTTAGTTTTTAACAAAGAACTTGCATTCCTTATTTGATTGAAAAAATAGTTAATAGCACCCAGGAAATTCTGACATCCTACAGAAAATAGAGATTCATCCTAGTATAATTTTTTTTCCAATAAAAATGGTGAAAAGCACTTCCTTCCGATTTTGAGGTACAATTTTAAATATTTTATATGCATTAAAAAACAATAAATAAAGATAATTATATATAATTGATAGTTGATTTTTCAATTGATTTTCAATTTTAATATATTTAATGGTGGCATTGTAAAATTATAGAGCTAAAATTTCGAGTTTAAAAAATCTTGAAAAAACTGGTGTTTCATTAGTATTATGGGCTCGAAAAGCGTCAGCCCTGTTCACGCTAGTATACCTACTTCAGCCCAGAATGCAAGTTACCTACAAATAATGTTTATTTGAATTAGACTTCTTAAATGTTGGATAAAACTTAAAATAAATATAATTTTGAGATTGGATTCAATTATTTAAATGATTCAAATTCAAAATTTATAAGCATAATATCAAGTTATTAACATCTCATTTTTACAGTTTCTTAAAAAAAAAAACTCGATTTTAGTTGTTAAGAAACCATTATTATTTTATTTATTTGACTGTGAAGATGTAGGTATGTAATGCTTGAATTTTACATAGCAAAATTTTTATTTATTGATTATCTTCAACATTAAAAATGATGAATGTGATTCTCATATTTATTTAAATATTTTACATGTCTTTAAAAGATATCTTCAATAATTTTTTAATGTTGTTAAGCTTTTCTTGAGTTCGGTACTAAAAATCAATACTAAAATTCCCTTTTCTTCTCTGTCAACTACTTTAATATATGATAATTATACAATATTTATTTTTAAAAATTTAAAATTATAGTGTTTCTTTAAACTTTAAAAACAATTGTTTTTTTTTTTATCAACGACTTTAAGAACAATTGTGTTGAGTGTCAATGAAATTTCAAAATAAAATTAGTAACTTATGTACGTTGTACAATATTTAAAACCATTAACTCAATTTACTATTATGAAAGCTTTTTTTTAGTTAACCTCTTTATACTTCTATATGTATTTTACTTAGTGATGTAGTTTCATATAAAGCAAGAGACTCTACATCATTCCACACAACTGAAAGTGATAAACAAACATATTGATTTAATATAGAACTAACCTTTATTATAATTGTTTTTAAAGAAACTAACATAAGGCTGATAAAATGACCAACAATATTTTCCATAATTGTCATTTTTTTTTATTTAAAAAAGTTAAAATACGGTCAAATTAGATTTTCTGTTAATTTTTTTCAAACCAAAATTACCACTATAAACTAAAGAAGAAAGGTTCGGTAGATAATATTTTTTGAAAATTCCCACCTTTTTCGTTTATGGTTGTGTATATAACTCACATAAGAACAAATTTAAGGAGAGTTTGTTAAAAAAATTATTTATTAAACAGATACTTTTTAGTTTATGTATTATATATATAAATCAATCAAATTAAAGAATTTTTGTATGCATGTATTTTTTTTCAATTTTAATAAACTTATATTTACAATGATTATATTAAAATAATATTCATACCGATAAAAAGTTATTTTTAACAACTTTTTATTGAAAATATTCTTACTATACATACAAAATAATCTAAAAATTACCTTCTTATTTTAATCTGAAATATATTAGTGGTACAAAATCCCTCCAAAGTAACATCAAAATATATCATTACTAGTTGACGATTGATTTAACCCTAATCGCCACCTAAAACCCCAACCGAGCGGCGCGTGAAATCAATCTCTCAAAAAGCGCGTCACTGTCCCCACTCACAACTACTGCCAACGTAAAAACTAGCATATTTTCGGTATCTAAACCATATCATATCAACTTTTATTTATTTAAGAAGAAAAGAGGGTTTTTAATTTTTATTTTTCACACTTGTTACGCCTTCGTCTCTCTTGTTCCTTTCTTCTTCTCCACGACGTCGTCGTTAGGGTCTTCGGATCGGTGGAGCCTGACCGTGCCGGTGTGAATTCCGACGCTGTTCGTGGCGCCGAAGTGCGATAGCGGTGACGAAGATGAAGGTTTTCGTGAAGACTCTCAAGGGCACTCACTTCGAAATCGAAGTGCAGCCGCAAGACACGGTTTGTGCCGCCAAACTTCTTTCGATTGGGTTTCGTTCCGACTTTCTTTTTTCTTTCCGTGTGGTGGATTGCTTCGTGCTTTTGAATTGTCTCAAAAGTTTCTCCTCTTTTTAGTGCCCTGAAATTGAGTGTTAATTAGGGTTTCGTGTGTTTCGCTTATTTGAATTGTTATTGAATTTTGATGGCAATTGGATTTTCTTTATTACTTAAATGTTAAATTTAGCAATTCGAAGTGATGGATGCTTTGGTGTGTGGAATATGCCGTGGAACGAGTGAACTATGATCTTCTCGTCGGAACATTCTCTTGCTGGATATCTTTTTTCGTTTAAATAACTTTTATCTTCTGCTTCATTGCATGTGGAAACTAGTGCAAAGTGTTTGTTGATGCTCCTCTGGATTATAATTATAACTTAGAAATCTGTTCTCGGAAGTTTGGGATTCTAGGCATACGATAGTAACTAAGTTCCGCATTGACACAGAGTTTGGTTTGGAGCATTGCTTCACAGCAACATCAAACCAGCTTGTGCCATGAAAAGAAATCTGAGTAGTGTGCTATTTGTCGTTTTAGAAGTTGCATGTCTCTCACAATTGAAATTTCCTAAATGCTTTATACTACCCAAATTTGAGAGTTATATTTCAAGAATGTATCAAGACTTTATCTTTTAACTGTGTTGTTTCTGATTCACTTCTACTATCTTCTGGTTTTCATCAACTTGAATAAAATAATCTGTTGCATTATTTGTAATTGCAAACATTCTTTTTCAGGTTTCTGATGTGAAGAAAAGTATAGAAACTGTTCAGGGTGCAGATGTCTATCCTGCTGCACAGCAAATGCTAATTCATCAAGGGAAAGTTCTAAAGGATGCTACAACCTTGGAGGAGAATAAAGTAGCAGAAAATAGTTTCATTGTAATTATGCTATCAAAGGTAAATTTTTCTTTAGTTAATTTCTTTGCTTTTATAAGCCACATTTGATTTTGAACTTATCAAAGTATATTCCATTATTGTGTTGCGTATGTATTTATTCAAACTTCATGAACTCATTCTGTTTCACAATTATATTAATTTATTTTGCACTAAATTAGAATTATGTGCTTAAAATATGCTAGAGTAAAAACACATCTGGTGAAGGATCTGCTACTTCAACTGCACCATCAACCAAGGTGAGAACAGTTTGTTATGTTATAAATATTTTTAATGTTAGTATAATTTTGACTTTTGCCTTTTTTGGGACATGGTAAGACAAAAGCATAATCCCTCTTACGTATTATTTCAGGCACCCCAGACCAGTGCCCCTCCTACTTCAACCCCGCCGGCATCAGCAGCATCTCAAGCTCCTGCTGCAACTGAGTCAGCGTGAGTGACTGATTCTTCAAGGGATTTTCGTATAGTTTAGATAATTTCAGTTTAAACTATTTCGACATGTATAGCATGCTATTTAAAAGCTTCCTTTCAAATTGACAGGCCTGCACCAGTATCCTCTCAAGCTCCTGCTCCAGCCCCTGCTCCAGCTCACGCCTCAATTTCTCCAGGGACTGCTGTGTAAGTATTTTGTTTCCAGTGATGTATGGAATGTGGAGTTTTAAGTCGCTGTTATTTTTGTATCCTGAAAAATGGAACTTATCAACTTGCTGTATTATTCTTTTAAATTCTGTTGTTAAAAAAGAAAGTATTTTTTGAAGCAGGGAGGGGTCTGATATCTATGGGCAGGCTGCATCCAATCTGGTTGCTGGAAGCAACTTGGAGGGAACAATTCAGCAAATTATTGATATGGGTGGAGGGAGCTGGGACAGGGATACTGTTGTCCGTGCTCTTCGAGCTGCCTATAACAACCCTGAGAGAGCTGTTGAATATTTGTATACCGTATGTGAATTTTAGATGTTAAATTCTGTGCTTAGTGATTTTTGTCTGTCACATACTTCAGTTTGATTTATTTATTTCAGTTGAGCATCTTAGTTATTTGGGTGGAAGGTGGTTTCTTTGCTTGTGTGATAATTTTATGCGTGGTTTCTTTTCTTTAATTCAAATATCATTCATTAATGTTAGGGTATCCCTGAGCAAGCTGAAGCTCCACTTGTAGCAAGAGCGCCTACAGGTGTTCAACCTACAAATCCTCCTGCTGCTGCTGCTCCACAAACAGCACAATCTGCTCCAGTTACCTCAACTGGACCTAATGCTAATCCTTTAGACCTTTTTCCGCAGGTAGCTTTTACATTTTTTATTATTGAAGAGAAAATGAAACCTTTGGGTTGTATACTAAACTTTGTGTAACAGGGTCTTCCCAATGTGGGTTCTGGTGCTGCTGGTGCTGGCTCATTGGATTTTCTACGGAACAGTCAACAAGTATTTATTATTGTTCTCTTCATTTACCACTGAATTTCTTGCTTCATAGATATGCTTTAAATAGATGTTTCAATTATGTTCATTTGCATTTCAGTTCCAAGCCTTGCGGGCTATGGTGCAGGCGAATCCACAAATATTGCAGGTTTTCTTCTTTGCCTCAGTAGTCTATCACTGTATCCTATGTTGTCTTCTTAAGGGTTCCCTGATTCTTGTTCTTGCTGCAGCCTATGCTACAGGAGCTCGGCAAACAAAATCCTCATCTTATGAGATTGATTCGAGATCATCAAGCTGATTTCCTTCGCCTGATAAATGAACCTGTGGAAGGTGGCGAAGGGTAAGGGATCATCATTTGATATTCTTTTCTAATGTTGTGTGTGTGTGTGTGTAGATGGGAGGGGAGGGTCTTGTTATCCTTTCTGACTAACGACCCATGTCCACTGAATTATTTTTGCATTTAATATGCTTCAGGAATATATTGGGTCAGCTGGCTGGTGGCATGCCACAAGCAGTGACTGTCACTGCTGAGGAGCGCCAGGCAATTGAGCGTGTAAGTTTTTTGACTTCTTGTCTATACAAATCACTAAATGATGGATGGTTTCTCCTCCAACCCTTTTAGGACTATGAGAACACCAATTTCATTTAAAAGTTAAAACTACTTGCATCTACACGGTGCATTGGTTATATTTACAACGGTTCCTCATTAGGATGTGATGTATATGTTGACCGACTGTCAAGAATAATGATAGCTGACATTATTAGCATTACACATTTGTTAAGCATGGTTAGTTCAAATTTGTCTTCGTCTTGCTCATCATAATATTAGGGATATTGTTCTAAAAAGGAACCTGACTTTCTTAGTGAATATTTTGTAACTGACGTTTACTATTTATTATTGGGTTGTGCTAAAGAGCCCATTTGAAATGAACTGTTTCAAAAAGTCTAAACTGAGCCGATTAAGAAAAACCAACTGAACTGGTTTTTGAAACAAATTCAGTTGGAAGTGAATTCTTTTCTCAAAACTAATTCAGTTCACTTCAAACCTCCTTTTTTCTTAAAAAACAAAAGCAAGTTCATGGTGATGCTGAATTGGGCACACCACGAGGAACACTAGGGTTGACTAGCTCTTCTATAGTCTATAATTTGTAATAATATCTGAATTGTGATGTTTGTTTTCAGCTTGAAGCAATGGGTTTTGATCGAGCAATCGTGTTGGAGGTCTTCTTCGCGTGTAACAAAAATGAGGAATTGGCTGCCAACTACCTTTTAGATCACATGCACGAGTTCGATGAACAATAGATCTCCTTTCCAATTTGCCAAATTATTTCTTTTCAACTTTTTCTCTCGATGGGTCTT
>Ga0099824_1011008_pt1 | contig 10416 bp, 6 predicted proteins | sample SiratrowhiteBW_FD_76837 | JGI IMG/M metagenome (GOLD analysis project Ga0099824, IMG submission 76837) | Root nodule microbial communities of legume samples collected from California, USA - Siratro white BW | ecosystem: Host-associated > Plants > Roots > Nodule | place: USA: California... | reverse complement strand
TAACGGAGGATATAGCAGCTGCAGTGTCAGGGAATTTCTCTAGAATGAGTAGCTTAGCCGCTCTATATTCAAACATGAACAGCAAGACAGTGTACCAAATCACAATTTGGAAAACCGTAATTTCGATAACGAGGGTGGCTGTGAAGTCTCCGTACATGGCTTTGAGAAGAGGAACCCCCATGATGAGTGTGTTGGGGAGAGTCGAGAGTGAGAAGAGCGTGATGGTCCAGTTAAGGCTACCCCACTTTGTGAGAGCGTTCCACAGAACGAGTGCAACCAAAATCACTACCTTTTGAAGAGTGTCGGCGGCTAAGAACCTGAGGTTCATGGTGTAAGGGTTATTGCCAGATATGAAATTGAAGGCAAGGAAGGGCACTGCAAAAACCGACACAAAACGGCTTATACCAGAGCACTGTTCTGGGGTGAAGATCTTCCACCACCGGACAGAGGCATATGCTAAGATCAAAGCCACGTAGAGGGGCACAATACCTGCCACTACATCATACACGTCTTTGCCTTTGATCATTGTTGAAGCAAAATAAGGGTGAGACCAAACGAAAGAGGTTGTGAATTTTGTGGTGTGTTTAATCTGAAAAGAAAGTATATATAACACCAATGAAAAGCAACTTCTGGTGGGAGAGGGTGGCAAAGGAGTTGAAAATACAGAAATATTCAATTCTGGTTTTACGTGTCTTCTTAAAGCAGAAATTAAAAATAAACAATAATTTATATAACAAAATAAGATTCATATTTATTATTGTTTATTAATAAATATTTAATATTGATAAAGATCCATTATTAAAAAGAACCTACATGCTCACATGCATATAGCAAATTGAAAGGAAAAAAAAAAGGTTTTATGATTTAACTCATAATGTATAAAATGCATTTATAAGTAAGTCGAAATAACGAAAGAGTAAAATTTATTTTGTCATGAGGTAGAATTTTTTAAAGTAAAGGTATAAGACAATTAGGTTTTTGTGTAGATAGAAATAATATATAAGAATATTTTAAGAGATTTAAGTACGACACACATAATAAGTGATCGCTATGTAATAAATCTTAGTAGCCAAATCTTGTATGCTAAAACGCATTGTTGTCTTAATTTCCAAATGAGAGGATAAAAAATACATTTACGTGGAATTAATTATTATTGCTAATTAGATAATTTAGGCTTGTATCGCTTTACAAGAAATATAGAGGTCAATACTTTAAGATTCTTTTAAACTTTTTGCAACACTTAGGACTAGGACATTTGTTTCGGGTGTTTTATGATTCAAATTTAGATAGCTTGAATTGCTAATGACGAATTGTGCTGGTTCAATTAAATTAATTCAATTCAACATCTCCTTAATGATAATTTACAAAAATTTCAAAACTAATTATTACCTGCAATAATTTAATACATTTATCTTTTTTATTTTTTTTGAAATTATCAATTATAGTTCAACATAACGTCATGATTAATGGTAAACTCGACTAAATCCTCTGTATTTTTTTTAAAACAATGTCACCAATTATCGTTAATGTTAATTAGTAACACTTAATTTGCAAATTTTATGACTTTATTATAAACAATTTCTTATAAATGCACAACCACGCTTTATGTGAGATTACTAAACAATTTTACAAATTTATATTGTTTGAAACAAATATTTTATCTCCTAAAATAGGTTGTGAAATACAATTTAATCCACTTATATAATTGAGATATATTATTTTTATAAAATTAATAAAGTTTTTTTTTTCTCATTTGATAACACTACTTCAAATGCTACACATAGGTATTTTTCTAAGAAAAAATTTAGAGTTCAAGAATCATGTAGTAGATTATTGTTACGGGCAATGCAACCACCATTCTGAAGATAACCCCACAAAATTTTTGAAATTCATTTAGAACTTAATATAGTTTATTTTAATTCATCGATGAATAATATATTTTTACTATAAATAAATTCACACACTTACTCTGTGCTGAGTATGTCTGCATGGAGATTATATTCTTTAGCAAAAACAAAGGGAAGAATAGCCTCCGGAAGAGATGCCTACAAAATTACACCATGGTGTCACAAATAGCTATATTATAGAATTTGAATATATAATAATAATAATAATAATAATAATAATAATAATAATAATAATAATAATAATAATAATAATAATAATAATAATAATAATAATAATTCAATCTTATTAATTTCAAGAATTCACAAGTGAGTTTTGTTTCACCTGAACCTTGAAAAGATCTCCTTTGATATTCATGGCTTTTGAGGTTGCAAGAATCACTATTGGACCAACCAAGAACTTAATTACCATTGAAATTATAGCTTGAGTTTTTCCACAATTTATGATTTTAGGTTTAAATACCATGGACAAACCTGTTTAATTAAGTAAAGATGGTGATAGACACACACATTACAACTTGTTATCATAAAAAAAATAATCAAAACACTTCAATTATTTTGACATGTATTAATTATTTTACTATGAAACTACTACATTTCTAAAAGTGGTCAAATTTCACCTTATAAAACCATTTGATATTAAGTAAATATGTCCAACAAGGTAAGGTCAGAGAAAATAAGGTTGAAATAAGACTTACCTAAACTGACATGGTCATTCCCAACCCCGCATTAGAAATTATTTCTATGAATGCTTTTATTATAGATGACGTTTTGATGTTCCATATGCTCACAAGCAATCATGATTGATGAATGGTATATATAATACACTATTAGTAATACTTTAATCTTTTTTAAAACTTTTGAGTGTAATTTCCATACATCAATCTAGAAAGAGACATTGGAAAGCAATTAAAGAGATAAAAGAAATACCTAAAAAATATGAAAGACCAAACAAGACCCAATACACTTGCCTAGGTATTAGGGTTTCCTAGGAGATTCCTCCAAACTATAATGAGAATAAGCTTTATCATGACACTAGCAGGATGCATTTCTTGCCTTCTATTTGAATCTCCATAGTTCTGAGTCCCCAATACAGGATCTTCAACACCTTTAATTAATTTCATTAATACACCTTCTTATAAATTTAATCATTATTTTATATATTTAAAAATTGGTTTATGAAATTGAAACAACTCTGAAAATAGGAAACTTAAATATACGCTCATATAATATTTACAATATATTTTCTAAACCATAAACCATAGAATTCATTAAATGAAAAAATTCAATATATATTTTATTTTTTTTATCATTTAAAAGAAGTGTTGATAAAATATATTATGAAAAAATAATAATAATATAATATGAATGAATTGATAAATTTCACACACATATATGTAGTCATATCTTAATTTTTAAGCTGACTAATTTCACTACAAATTATATTTGATAAATAAATTTATTGTTATTAGACAGCCAATTTGAATCTATAGGCTTTTTAAAACCTATATTGGCTTTATATGTATATAATTTATTACTAAATAAAGTATAACCATATATTATAAAATTCAATATATATATATATATATATATATTAAAATATGCATTAAAATCTTCTAATTGTTATTACCTGCTTTAAAATTAATTTATAAAATATATTTGACCAAGAAACATTCATATAAATATAATATAATATTTCATAGATAAAAAATATAATTTAATAACTAGTTTTGTGACATTTTTTTAGTAAAATGTAATATGTCGTTTTTTTCAACAAATAACAAATTTAATAAAGGTGAGACATTATCTCTTATATATAGAAATCTATTCTACCATAACAATCTTGTTTTATAATTATCAGAATTTGAGTACATAATTAAACACATGTAATGTGCATCTAGCAATCAATCAATTAGCATCTATAATATTATAAAATGTAATGTGAATGTTTTTAATTTACATCTACTGCTCCTGTTGCTAATTTCTATATATAACTATGAACAGAATTTACATTTATGTAAGAGGTTGGTACCCTTTATATATATATATATATATAAAGTATAGGCTGACCATATCATATCTGGCACATCTAAGAGTCAAAAGTCGGGGCTGATTTAGAAAAGAATACAGTCAAAATATTTCTTGCATTAGTTATCCTTATATAAAATACTTTTAATCATGATTATTTTTCTAAGCTTAATGAATAAGGAGTAAAATGTATTTATATATCTTAAGAACTTTAGACAGAATTCAAGAGTCTGAGTGTGCATGCGTCGTCACGTGTAAATGCGATTCTTGTGAGAAAAAGTTACCTTTTGATGCACCAGTTTGGCTTGCAAAATCAACACCCTTTGAAGATTCCATGGTCTCAAGCTCATAAGACCTAACTCTATTCCTCGCAGCATGTCTTCCATTAGCATCAGAACCTGAAGTTCATGGTTTAAGGGTCATTGCCAGATATGAAATTGAAGGAGAGGAAGGGCACTGCAAAAACCGACACAAAACGGCTTATACCAGACACTGTTCTGGGGTGAAGATCTTCCACCAACGAACAGAGCCATATGCTAGGAACAAAGGCACGTAGAGGGGCACAATAGCTGCCACTACATCGTGCACTTCTTTGCCTTTGATTATTGTTGAAGCAAAATAAGGGTGAGAGGAAACGAAAGAGGTTGTGAATTTTGTGGTGTGTTTAATCTGAAAAGAAAGTATATATAACACCAATGAAAAGCAACTTCTGGTGGGAGAAGGGTGCCAGTTGAAAATACTGAAATATTCAATGCTGGTCTTCTCCTTATTTACGTGTCTTCTTAAAGCAGAAATTAACAACAATAGTTAATTACGTCTCATTATTGGATACTGTACTCATGTATTGATTTTCATTGACTTTTGTAGTGCTGTGTGAATAGAATCTCGGCAACCTCAATAGTTGCACGATGTTACAAATTACTTGTCTCTGAACTTCTTCATTAAAGTAATAAACTCGCATCCTTAGCAGCAAATAACAGATCCGTATGTTATTTTTGGGGACATAGCAGAAATATGCAGAAACGTTTGATATATTACCCTCTCTAATAAGCATGTATGGTAACTATGGATTCAACCAGTCGGTGGTGAAATCGGATTGTTCTCTAGCCATTAACATTGCTTTGAGAATGACCCTCTTGATTGAAAAGATTATTAAATTCCACATGTACGGTAATGCGGTATGCAGGAATCAAATCATAGGCTTGTTAAAGAAGAAGTTCTTGTCTGGTAAGTGATTTTGATGTGTATGAGATTTCCATATGTTTCTTTTGAATTTGCTGATATGCTTCTCAGGCTCAATTCCCTGTCATGAGAAAGAGGAATTTAAGTGTCATTCAATTTTACAAAATCAACTTTTAGAATTAGTATTAGATTTATGTTTTGTCAGTTTGCCATTCATAGCCACTATGCGTTGGAACCCCAACAGATTTCAACCATATGCACAAAACTCAAATTCAATGGACACACACTTGAAGACTTTCTGCATGTTACTGACCTTCTTTATTATTCAAATAAAAATAACTATTTTTTACTAATTAAGAGACGTCACATAACTGAATTTAAAGCCACCATCAACTTATCTATTAGACTTGAAGTATTTGAAGGCCAGAGTCAACTTTTTATATGAAATACTTTTTTATGCACTTTGCTGCGCATACAAAATTGGATTTTGACGAATTATTACAGTTCAAGAAGTGTGAAGTATATTATTATCATTATTATGGCAAACACAGCCACCAATCCCAATATACCCTGCAAAATTTAGAAATTTCTTTAATAATTCATGTTGATGCATGTTATTCACACACCAAAAATTGCATTTTCTATTATTATTAATTTATAAAGGACGCAATTAATATGTCTGTGTGGAGATTATATTCTCTGGAAAATACACAGCGTCGGAAATAGCAGCCTAGAAATTATGAAAAATAATAATTTGATATCACTGTTTATATTATAATTCTATTTCACTCTGTATTTTATTAATAAAAAATATTATATATAAATAAAATAATAATATATATCAATATTAAATAATGTCAAAATAAATAATAATATCAAAATATTACCACTTAAATAAAAATTATAGTCTGGTGTCAGTAAGATAAGATGTGATGTTTCAGGTTGTTCTCCTCGATCATATATGGAAAAACATTTGTACTCAAAAGTAGATAGTCTCCAATTTCAATATGACATATATTCTTCTTTCCAATGCCAATTTATTGTTATGTCGAGGACAATAAGGATAGAAAGAAAGAGAAAGCTCAACCCAAAATATTCTTAACATTGTCACATCAGAAGATTTTAATTATTTTTTCAAATTTTCGTTAAGAACAAGAAAATTTGATTTTAAAAGTTAATTTATTAATCTTTAAAATAAGAAAATTTAGTAACTAAAAAAAATTGATTTTAATCTTTAAATTAGTTATTACATAATTTTTTTTATAGTGAAAGGACATAATTCACTTTTGATGAGAGCATAAATGAAAAAAATGAGTAAGAATATATAATTATTAAAAGAAAAACTAGAAACGAAACAATATGTTTTTACTCAATAAAATAGTTGTTTTTTTTATTTTATATTCTTTAGACTTTAATTCTTATAATTTATTTTTTAAATTCAAGTGCAATTAATAATGTTAAAAATAGTATTAGTTGGACTTTCTCAAGACGGTAAAAGTATATGGAGTGGCCAAAATAAGACAAAAGAGTGGAAGAACAAAAGAAGAAAAAAAGCATCATGTGGACCCAAATTGAAGCCTTAATGGAAGATTTCAAACTTGACCAAAGGAGTATCTAAGAGAGGCATGGAAAGCATGTTCAAATGAAGACATGAGAAACATGTGCAAGCATGAAATGCACTACCCAAATTCAACCAAGTAGATCTTTCGATATTTTTTTAAAAATTTTGAATTTTAAACATTCTCTTATTTTCTTCTTTCTTGATTTTTTGTTAAGAGGATAGGGAGTTCTAGAATTGGAATTTTATTTTGAAGTTCATTTGAATGTAGTTAGATTGAAGAAATACGAATGACTTAGAATTTAAATGACTTCACTTTTAAATATATGAAATTTTAAGTTTGTAAGATACATTTGTAAGAGTGATACTCCACTTTTTATTTTTATCTTGAGCTCTCAGAAGTGAATTTGACGATTTTACATATTTAATTTTGATAAAGATACATTATTAAAAAATAAACCTACATGCTCACATGCATATAGCAAATTGAAAGGAAAAAAAATAGTTTTATGATTTGACTCATAATGTATAAAATGCATTTATAGTAAGTCAAAATAATGAAAGCGTAAAATTTATTTTGTGATGAGGTAGAATATTGAAAGTAAAGGTATAATACATTTAGGTTTTTGTGCAGATAGAAAAAAAAAATATAAGAATATTTTAAGAGACTTAAGTGGAGTGTCACACATAACTAGTGACACTATGTAATAAATTTTAGTAGTCAAATCTTGTATGGTAAACCACATTGCTAATTAGATAATTTAGACTTTAATCACTTTACAAGAAATTTAAGATTTTTATAAACTTTTTGCAACACTTAGGACTAGGACATTTGTTTCTGGTGTTTTATGATTCAAGTTCTGATAGCTTAAGTTGCTAATGATGAATTGCTGGTTCAATTAAATTAATTCAATTAAAAAATAATTAAAATTCTCTAACTTTCATTCTTTCCCTCTTTTTAAAAATGATATTCATTAACTATTTTTACTACCTGCAATAATTTAATACATTTGTCTTTTTGTTTTTTTTTTTAAATTATCAATTATAGTTAAACATAACGTCCTAATTAATGGTAAACTGGAGTAAATCCTCTGTATTCTTTTTAAAACAATGTCTCCTATTATCGTTGATGTTATTTAATTTTTTTTTGAACAGCCAATTGATGTTATTTAATAACACTTAATTTGCGAATTTTATGACTTCATTATAAACAATTTCTTATAAATGTATAAACACATTTTATGTGAGATTACTAAACAATTGTACAAACTTATATTGTTTGAAACAAAAGTTTTATCTCTTAAAATAGATTTCAAAATACACTTTAAGCCACGTATCACTTAGATCTATTATTTCTATAAAATTAATAATGTTTTTTTTTTCTCATTTGATAACACTACTTCAAATGCTACACACATAGGTATTTTTCTAAGAAAAGTTTTAGAGTCCAAGAATCATGTAGTAGATTATTGTTACGGGCAATGAAACCACCATTCCGAAGCTAACCCTGCAAAATTTTTGAATTCAATTAGAACTTAATATAGTTGCTTTTAATCCATCGATGAATAGTATATTTTTACTATATAAATAAATTCACACACTTACGCTGTGCTGAGTATGTCTGCATGGAGATCATATTCTTTGGCAAAAATAAAGGCAACAACAGCCTGTGGAAGGCATGCCTACAAAATTACACCATGGTGTCACAAATAACTATATTATAATAATAATAATAATAATAATAATAATAATAATAATAATAATAATAATAATAATAATTCAATGTTGTTAATTTCAAGAGTTCACAAGTGAATTTTGTTTCACCTGAACAACTGCAACCTTTAAAAGAACTCCATTGATATTCATGGCTTTAGAGGTTGCAAGAATCACTACTGGACCAACCAAGAACCTAATTACCATTGAAATTATAGCTCGAGTTTTTCCACAATTAATGATTTTAGGTTGTAATGCCATGGATAAACCTGTTTAATTAAGTAAAGATGGCCATAGACACACACATTACAACTTATTATCATAAAAAAAATAATGAAGAACACTTCAATTATTTTGATATGCCTTAATTTACTATGAAACTACTACATTTCTAAAACTGGTCAAATTTTACCTTATAAAACCATTTGATATTAAGTAAATATGTCCAACAAGGTAAGGTCACAAAAAAAGAAGGTTGAAATATGACTTACCTAAACTGAAGATGGCCATTCCAAACCCAGCGTTAGAAATTATTTCTATGGATCCTTTTATTATAGATGGCGTCTTAATCTTCCATCTGTTCACAAGTAACCATGATTGATGAATGGTACATATAATATACTATTAACTACTTTTATTTTACTTTATTTTTAACTTTTGGGTGTGATTTACATACATCAATGTAGAAAGAGACATTAGAAAGAAATTAAAGAGATAGAAGAAATACCTAAAAAATATGAGAGACCAAACAAGACCCAAAACACTTGCATAGGTATTAGGGTTTCTTAGAAGATTCCTCCAAACCATAGTGAGAATAAGCTTTATCATGACACTAGCACGAGGCATTTCTTGTCTTCTATTTGAATCTCCATTACTGTTCTCGTCCTGAATTCCCAATACAGGATCTTTACCACCTTCAATTTTAACTTCTTCATGCACAACTACATTTAAAAGAATGTGTTTGTTTTAATAACACATTCTATTACATCACAATATTATGAATGGTATTAAACACAATTGAAATTATATACCAACATCATGGGGGTGATATTATACTATTAACAATTACATTTAAAAACCCTTTATTGAATTTATGTAGATGCCATTTTTTCATATCATATGTGGCACATCTAAGAGTCAAAACTCGGGGCAGATTTAAAAAAATAATACAGTCAACATATTTCTTGCGTTAATTATCCTTATATAAGATATTTTTAATTATGATTATTTTTCTAAGTTTAATAAATACAGAGTAAAATGTATTTATGTATCCTACCATTTTTAACTTTATGCAGTGTAAAATGTATTTTAAGAACTTTAGAGGATTCAAGGGCAAAAAGACAAAATATACAGAGTCACTGAGTGCGTCACGTCACGTGTAAATATTATTTTCTTAGTTTGAAATCTTATTAGGCACAATTTGTTCATTTTAATAAAAGAATATTTTTTTACCCAAAAATATACGAAAGTAGGAAAAAGAAGTGTAAATGTGATTCTTCTGAGAAAAAGTTACCTTTTGATGCAGAAGTTTCGCTTGCACAATCAACCTTGTTACTGTCTGTCTCCTTGTGCTCTATTGGTTTCAGAGACGGAGAAACCAAATAATCACCAACACTCTTGCTTCTTGGAAAACTTTTCTCATGCATTTTCAACCTTTTGGGACCATGCGGGTGCAAACCTGTGGCACTAAAGTTTGAATTTGTGAATCTTGGTTCTCTATATGATTCCACCGAATAGATCTCAGTCCAATTGACGTTTATTGGAACGGACACAGAACGTGACATGCTCCTCACCGCCACATGAACATTCCCATCTTCTCCTATTGCTGCATCAGTTTCTAGAATCTCCCTGCCACTGAGAGAACCAACGTTTGAATCAACCCTAACGGAGGATATAGCAGCTGCAGTATCAGGGAATTTCTCTAGAATGAGTAGCTTAGCCGCTCTATATTCAAACATGAACAGCAAGACAGTGTACCAAATCACAATTTGGAAAACCGTAATTTGGATCATGAGGGTGGCTGTGAAGTCG
>Ga0099824_1011006_pt1 | contig 10417 bp, 4 predicted proteins | sample SiratrowhiteBW_FD_76837 | JGI IMG/M metagenome (GOLD analysis project Ga0099824, IMG submission 76837) | Root nodule microbial communities of legume samples collected from California, USA - Siratro white BW | ecosystem: Host-associated > Plants > Roots > Nodule | place: USA: California... | reverse complement strand
TTTTTTTTTTTTTTTTTTTTTTTTTTTTTTTTTTTTTTTTTTTTTTTTTTTTTTTTTTTTTTTTTTTTTTTTTTTTTTTTTTTTATTTTTTTTTTTTTTTTTTTTTTTTTTTTTTTTTTTTTTATCTTAGTCCTCTTCCTTTCTTTAGTGTTTAAAGAGAAGATTAATACATAGGACATTGTAAGAATTTTGTTTAAGTTAAGTTTCTTTTTCCTCTTTCAATCTCAAGTTCTTTTCTCTTTTTGGTTGTCATGTGGGGTTTAGATTGGGAAAAATATGTTTCATTGTTTGTATGTGGGGTTTGATGGGAAAATACATGTCTATACAAGACTCACATAATTGTGGCGTGTTTACTTATTAAGTTTGCCTCTTTGAAAGCTATAATATAACATTGGTCTTGATTTAAATTAAAATATAAATATAGAAAACAATTTAAATTGGAGGAGGAAACTCTTATATGTGAATTTGAGGCTGCGCATTGGACTGAGTTTCCAGTTATATATGTATGTTTTTGAATATTATATTTTGATTAATACTATAGTTGATATATGAATTTAACGAATTAGTTATGATGATTTGAAATTTGACTACCATTAAGTTCAAATAATTACTAGTTAGATTTTAAAAACCAAAATTCTTCTATGTCAATATTGTGATTGGGTACACTTTAGATATGTTGAATCAAGATTACATCATATTATAATTGTTTTGACTCAAAATTTGAATTTTTCGAAACTATTTATTTCAAAAATAAATAAATTTGAAGTATAGAAAGTGTAGAGATGATATGATATAATACGAAAATTGAATTAGTGTTGTTATTAAACCAACTTTTTGTTTATAAGTGAAAAATTAAAGTGCTGTACTTAATGGTACATGAGATTATTGATTTTGGTTGAACTTTTATATTTGTTGGTTGATTGTTTTCTTATTCGCTGAATAAATTTAAAGGAAAATATTAAGAGTCTAGCTATGTGAAAATTGCTCCAGAGAAATAAAATAAAAAATTTAAATTGCTGAACATAATTAAATTTTGTTCAGTTAATGGATTAAATTCGAGAGTGAATTTATGAAAAATCTTAACTTTTACTATTTAGTTTTATGTTTGGAATAGTTGTATTTTATATAGTTTTAATCTATTTAAACAATTATATGAATGTGTTTATAAATATTACATATTGAATGGTGTAATTGATTTGGTTATTAAAACTTAATACATTATACATATTGAATGAATTTGTTATCAGTAGATAACACTGTTGTAATAATACATAATTATTGAGGTGGTTGATGTAAGATAGACCTTAACAATAAGGTAATGCAATTATTGCTTAATATTGAATAAAATTTGATACATGAGATATGCAGGTTTTACTGATGGTTGAAATAATATATATGAAGATATGAACTGGTGAAAAATTATCCAAATTTTTTTCATGTTATTTTGTATAATGAATTTCCAATAAACTATCCTGATTTTATGTAGGTTTCCAATTGTAATCAAATTATAGTTTTGATTTCTAAGTGTACCTTGATCACATGTTATATGTTAATACGATAAGAATAAAAATAAGATAAATAATAACTATTCACATATTCTTTTTAGAATGATAAGAATACAAGTAAAAAATTTAGTATTAAAACTTTAATTTTATTAATTTTATTTAAAATTAGTTAACGATGAAAATAAATGATCATATCTTTAGTTTTTAATAATTGTTATAGGTTATTTTGTAAGGAACATTAACATTAATATATAATTAACTTTTAAAAAAACACTAAAGAAATTAAATTTATAAAACAAAAGTAGGGATAAAATATTCTCTTTAAGTTTAATTGCATATTAATGTTAGTAAATTTCTTTTAATAAATATACATTACAAATATTAAAGACATTAAGTAATTTCAAACAAAACTAATATAATTAAAATTTTTGCATACCAAACTATTTGTTTACTAAAAATAAAATATATTAATATTTGCTATATTAAACAAATTATTTACCCATAATAATATAATACTTTAAGATATGAAGTATTATAACCATAATACTATAAAAATGGAAAAGATAAAATACACATAGTAACAACTTTTTATCATAAAAAATAATATTATACAATAAAATTACAAAGTAAAATAACATAAATTTCACAAGACATACAAAACCGGTTTATGTAAATTAAAATACATAAACTATGTTCTATATAATATTGAAACTAAAAAATTATAAATTAATTTTATTTTCATATAATTGTTTTTTAAAATTAAAGTTGTCTAAAATAAAAACGTAATTATATTTTAATAACAATATAATAATATTATAATGATGTAAAATATCATAACATATTTAAAACAATAATAGATTTCATTCATATTCATATTTATATCATATATTATATATTTTAAAATTATAATCGCCAAATGAATTTAATGAAAAATAAAAATAACAGTAATAACCAGCACTAAGAAATATAAAAAACAGATCGTAAAGATGAAACTAATGTTATGATAATAAGAAATGTTATTATTATAATAATAATAATAATAATAATACAATAGCCTATAATAAATAGTAGAAAACATATAATGAAAAAATAAACACATCACATAAGTATGCACAATAATAAATTACCATTATACTTAATGATATCGTAAATATAAAAAATTAAAAACATTGATGGTAAGATATTGTTGAAGACTAAATCAAATTGCATATAATAAGTTATATATGGAATCTCTCGCCAGGAAAGATTTAAGAGGGTATAGGAGATAATACCATAGACAGTGGTCTGAATTGGTAGGAGGAGAGGAGAATCTAAGTTATTTCAAAGAATAGTGAAGCACGTTTTATTCCATTTTCTATACACTTTTATTAATTTTTTTCTTTATGTTTATTTTCAATCATATACTTTTAATCTTTTATTTATCTTTATCCTACTAATTTAATTTTATAGGAAATGAGGTTTAATAGAGGTGAAATTTTAAACCGATAAAGCATAGAAAGTTTATGAATAAACTATAAATTTTTTTTTTGTTATTTATCTCATTAGATTCTATCTTTATAAAATTTTAGTTATTATTATCTCTATCTAAATTTAGAAAATAATTAAGATTTCGCTATGTTGTGTTGAGTAAAGCTTTGGAGAAGTAACTAGTTGACGATATTATATTATAGATTTGAATAAGTAGTATATTTGCAAGGATTTTATTTTTTTTCTTTGTTTTTTCTTTGAGTGTTTTGTAATGGAAAAGTGTTGGTTAAATAATGTTTAATATTTGAATATTTATTAGTACATAAATACGAATTTTGTAAGTGTTAAATGAATGTTTTACTTCTAGACATTTTCCCTTCAAATAAGGAAAGTTAAATTGATATTTGTATCTAATATACTGAATAATTATTTAGATATATGAAAAATATGATTAATAAAATTATATGCATATGGTAATGAATTGCGTACCCTTCATATATATATATATATAATTTTTGTGAAATAATATAAAGTGATTATGAGATTATTAGTTGAAGTGGAGATTGAGGTTGATATACTTTTTATTTTGAAAACATTAAAGATTTATTTTGAATGTATAAATTATATTTTTGCATAATTACTCTTGAAAACATGTTCTTTAGTATAATATAACTCAATTGATAAAATATCATTCGAGCAATATTCAAATATTGAATTATGATTACATATATTATATAATATTCTTTAAACAAAAATAATAATATGAATGCGCTCAAGTGATATAATGTAAGTCAATAATTTGAAATTTGAGAAAAAGAGAAATTGATATAATTCTCTTTTTAAAGTAAATGACATTTAAACAGTACCATATAGTATTTGGATAAGAGAGAGACAAAGTCAAATTTATTTTCTGAAGTCGTTTTAATTAAGTGGTCTGATATTATATATATAATATAAATATAAATATAGATATAGATAGATAGAGTGATGTGTACATTATGATATGTTTTGTATAAAGTGTTAATCTTATAATTTATATAATTTGTACTATATTCATATAGCCGGCATAAATTTTGTATATATTATTCTATCCTTATCTTAATTAAATGAGACTTACAACTTTTCACATAATTTTTTTTCTTTCCTCGGACCAAACTAACAAATTAGAGGTACACTACGACTTAATAAAAGTTCATAAATAGCACGTGTGCTACCACAACCTAATATTTAAGTTCATAGCATCTCTGTTTGCAAAAAAAGTTCATACACACACTTGAACATTACATACAATTTCGTATATAAAGATATCATTTATTATATTTTTTTACACCCACTCCCTCTCTCTTTATAGATAACTGTAGACTATAATTGGTCTAATTAAGAATAGACCAAATTGGTCCAAATCTTGTTTAAACAAGCTTTTTTTTTAATATTTGAATATAAAACATTTTAAAGAAAAAATAACTTTTTTTAAATGTTAGGCATAGATCGTTTTATCAATAATTGCTATTATTATTATATTCTCATAAAATATACCATTTACTCATTTATATTTTTTGATTTCTTACTATTTGATATTATGTTCTTTTTTATTCTAATATTATTGTTAATGAGATTTTTTTTAGTATACTTTGATTCGGTTATTGAATCTTGAATGATGTCATGACTGAGTGAAAAAACACATAATTTTCATTGTGGATATAGTAAAATTAAATTTTGTCGTCATTATCCATCGTTATATCATATAGAGATTATATGCACATTATAATTCATTAAACAACTTAATGTTTCTACAGGTTACGTGCAGGGATAAAATCATATTTTTGTAACTAATCTAACTTTTCTCTCTCTTTTTATAGCAACCTTGTAATATTATATTGTTTTAAAAAAATTAAATTTTTTTAATCAAATATCCTAAAATTTCACACTATTTATCATCAATATATTTATTATAATTCCATTCACACTATTTTCTTTTTCCTTCCCTACAAAATTTAATATTTTCAATTTGTTACATTTTAAACTGGTGATAAAGCCAATCTTTAATGTCCGTGACTTAAATAATATTTAAAACTCTTCATCCTTTATGGAAGAAGTATATTATTATCTGAAAATCAAACTTAATCTCTCTCCAATAAACCAGATGAGTGTTGCAAACTGAATACCAGTGGAGATTGGGGAACATGATTAATAATGTATATTATTATTTTATTTCATAATTTAATTTATATTTATGATACCAAATTATTATTTTTTAGAAAAAAAAACTTATATATATTTATACTTGGATCTGTTTGTGTTGTTGTATCAAATAGAGTGCTTTGGTTTTGCTCATGCACCCTCAGACTCCCTACCAAATGGCCAACACCTATCATCAACTCACCCTCCACGCTTCTTCCTCATCCACTTTAAGCCCTAACCACACTCCTCACCAATTCCATCATCTTCAACACTGCTACTATCCTCACTTTCTCCACAACCAACATTCTCACCAATTCTTCCAACAACAACCCCAACATCTCGGACTACTCAATTCTCTCCACCCCCAAGAACAATCCACAACCACCGTCTCCTTTTGGTATAATAATTCGCTTTTCTTCTTACACTCATTTTACAATCCTGTTTTCTCCGTTACCACTCTGCGTTCTGTTGGTGTTGCAGGAAAGCATTCAACACAGTGCTCTCCGATGCAAAGGGGAAGCACCAAGAGGTGAATGAGAACATCGCGGAGCTTGAAGATGTGTACAAAACGGGTCGTAACGAAGACGCGCCACGTCCAGTGTGGAACGAGTGGGAAATGTTAGCCACGGAAACTGTTGACATTGAGGGTGGGCGCGCGAGGAGGGCTAGGAAAAGGAGGAGAAAGAAGAGAGAGGAAGAAGAAATGGTGTCGTTTTTTAAGCGGTTGGTGAAGCGTGTGGTTAAGCAGCAGGAGGTTCTGCAGAACAAATTGATGGCGGCGATTGAGCGAATGGAGAAAGAAAGAGTGGAATGGGAAGAGCGTTGGAGGCGGCGAGAAGCGGAAATTCACGACAGAGAAGCGCTTATGAAAGCACGTGAGCGAGATCTGGCTTCTAAGAGAGACTCTTCCATTGTCTCCAGTTTAGAGAAAATAACCGGTCAAAGGTTCGTTCTTGTTTCTGGGAAAGGCCACCACCAATTATCCACAGTACATCAAAATTAACATCTAGCGTGTTTGTTTGGTTTCAATTTTTCGTGTTTTTTTGTGATTTGTGGAATTTATTAGATACAATTTTGACGTCAATATTTTGGAACATGCTAATCAACGATAAAAATGGCGTGAGGGCAAGAAACAGTGTTGAGTGGTGAATCTTGAATTTTGAGGTACAAAAAGGGGATTTGATGAGAGTTGAGAACGAGTGAGGTTGTGTTGTGGATGGAGGGAGAATCCTGGAACAGAGTTGGGTATTGCAGTTTGGATTCTCAAAAACCAGTTCTTATGGTAACAGATCTTTTTAGTCGCACTTTTTCAGCAATCGGCATTATTTTTGTCTCGCTGATGAATTTTTAATTGTGGAATTTCACAATGGGATATTATCTCTCTTCCCTCGTATTTCTATTGTTTTTACTTCTGTTTTTTTTTTCTTATCTTTTTCCCTCAACTAGAATATAGATGGTGACATCTTGTTTTTATCCCTTCACATCTAGAACATCATCATGTAGCAATTTTTATATAGTTTATAATATTGTCACGCTTTTTTCGTACTTAATATCTGAAAAAAAGTCAAAATTATCAAAATAAAACAAAAATATATCTTGTAGTATTATTTATTAAAAACACGATAAATTTCTTTGATATCTGTAGTTTTTTAATATTACATCTGATATCCTTCTTAACGTGTACATCTAACTAAGATGTCGGCATATATTTTAAAGAATTAATAGAGTTACAAGAAAAAAACAAAAATATAATGACAATCTCAAAAAATATATTTGAAATAATCAACAATTCTCGAGTAATATAATTATCAATAAATTAGTAAATATTCATAGCATAAAATACTTAAATGGGAGACAATAAAATTATATATGAAATAATAAACTTATGCATTTAAATATATTAAAAGTATATTATAAAATAATATATTTTAGGTAAAATTTATATAAATTAAAATAATATAAGACGTATAAAATAGAAAATATGAGAATACATATTATACACCGTATTTTTAATAGTTTTAAATATTTATATACATTATGCTAATATATATTTTGATGATTTAAAAATAATTTATACATTTATTACAAAAAGTATAGATCTTAAATTCCTTCGTGCCAGGCATGGGTTACTGCAATTAACATAATTTTGTTTATACGAATAAATCTAAATATTTTCCCCACAAAATTATATACTTAAAGTCATTTTCTTGTGTTTAATAAATATTCACATACAGCAATATCTTAGATGTTTGAAAGTCTAACTTTATTTTATAGAAAAAACATTTTTTGTGAGCAATATTTTAATTATTCATACACATAAAAATAATCAACGAAATTAAAATAATATTTACATTAATTATGAGAAACATTAAAATGATAAAAGTCTCTTTCGTTAATTTTCAGAATAATTTTAAAAAATAAAGTGCTACAAAAGTAAAAACATCTCCCGCCTTTTTAAGTCTAAAAAAAACTCTGATTAATCTCAGGAATAATAAAAAAAATAGTTAATTGCCAATTTAGTTAATTGGTTAGGTGAAAGAGTCGGTTCGCGCCTCCTATAAAATTCACCCTCATTGCCAACTCAGGCAATTAACAGTGTCTTCCGAGACAAATTTGTTCTGTCCCTCAAATTCGTGTTCTTGGCAAATTTTCCGTATCTGATGCTCACCATTGGTTTCCATCGAAAACTTCATGCTTTCTTAATTCATAAGAACACTCCTAAATTAAGTTACGTTGATCGTTGCATTCTTCTGCATATTAGCAAGATTTGAAACTGATCAAGTCCAGTTTTTTTTATTTTGTGGTAAAGATCATAACACGAGATTTTGACAGAACAGACAGCATAGGTGAGGATTGGCATCGTAATTTGGGTAAGATAGTGTTAAAAACTATTTAAACAAATTAAAGAGTTTCAATAGAAATTTTGTTCCACATTTTTTTAACTTGGTTATACTTCTTTTCTTTGATGAATTTTCTATTAGAACAATTTCATAAAACACCATTCAAGACCAGTCAAGCTTGAAGACACTAGGCCAGATCTATTAGAACTTTATATTTCTTATCCAATGCAACAAATATTCTCTGAGGAAGTTTCAATATATCATAAATTTATCTTGTGTAAGGAAAGTGTTTTTAATTATTTATTTTACTAAATAATTTATTAACTACTTGTTACCCTTTTGCCTGAATTGTTCTGCAGTTTGCAGAGGTTTCTGGAGCTAAAGTGTGGTGAGGATTTGGTGAAATGTCTTCTTCACATGTTCAACTACGTCAATGTTATGCAAAAAGGGTAATTAGGTAACAAGCACTAGTAATCATAAAAAGACTGTGATTTGGCTTCAGTAGGATTATATGGTTTACAATTTACTCACATTTAGTGATTTTGCTTCAATTTCACTGCAAAGTATTTCTAAACTGAGAAGTGATAATCGTTTTCTGCAATTTCTTGTTTTTTTCATGTATTTTCTTTTACGAGAAGACACTATTAGTAGGATTTTATCAATGCTGCAATTTATATCTATTCTAGCGCAGTGAAAATTATCAAAGTACAATCATCAGTGAAGTTGGTATGGAAATTTTGACATGTTTAATAAATCTTCAACTAATAATAGAAGTGTGTTAAGCAATGTGTTTCCCAAAAGAAAGTAAATAGTTTTTCTTTAAAAGCACAAAAATACGTTGAAACAAAAGATTAATTACCTTCCATTTCATATTTTATAAGAACAGAGAAAACGTTCCTTCATCAAACTTGCCTTAAAACATTATAAAAATTAGTCTTTCTTCTATAGGTTTAGAGCAATAGATAACACAACTGCTAGCACTATCCATCCCAACGTGAAATACCCAACCAATCTCGTTGGTCCAACATCCTCAGTGTCCTGCCATGAGAGTTATGATGACATTTATAAATAAGCATATTAATCTTTATTTTTATAACTACAAGAAGATAGAGTATGGGAAGCAGAGGTACCAGTTGTGGAGGATCTTCCTCTGGGATTTTTGTCTGTGTTATATCAACCTCGAACGGCCAAATGAATTTGTCTGTATTCTCTGCTCTGGCCAAGCTCCAGTCATAGATTCTTCTTTCTTCTTCTGAGGACAGGATGATGTACGATTCCTGCAAAAGGTAGTTGCTGATCATGAACAAATAGCAGAAAAGTAATTCAAATTTTGAATAGATGTATATTACTGACTTTGAGAAGTTCCAATTTCTTCTCAAGTTCCTCCTCCTCTAAATTCTGACTCTTCAATTCTTGAATCTTATTGCTATAGGCAACCCCCACCTGTTGAAAGTGTAAAACGTAAAATGGATGATAAGTAACTAAGTTGAAACAGAAAACCGAATTAAGGTGGTTACTTCGGACCATGTCAAAGGGACATCCTCGTGGAACTCCTAGCCTACCATAATGATCTGCATCTGTAATTGCTGCATTCTAAACCACGTCTTCATTAATTAAAAGCCCATTTACACGTCTAAATCATAAACAGGGATACTATATTATGTATGAAAAATCTGAAAAAACTTACGTAAGCCTCGGAGAATCCTTTCCACATTAAGAGCTGAAATTAATGATGAGGATTCCTTGGGAATTTCAATGGAACTCTCTGAATCTAGCCCTGTGTCAGAGGCCTCAGCTGAGGAGCTTCTGATGCGTAACAATCTCCGTGGTTTCACAGTAAAAGCAATGGTACTTGAGAAACCAAATTTTGGGACTTGAGGGGTTGGAATGTTCTTAGCAGGAAGACATACTGGGGCAGTGGTAGAGGACACAGCCATTGTTTCACCTTTTCGTGGAACGGACTTGGGCTCTGCTATTATTTTGTTATTAATCAAACATGCATGGATGGATAAGATAACACTTCTTCGCCATTAAAAAGTTATCAATTGTGAACAACTTAATATATTAAGTTAACACAGAATCTTCCGACCAAAGGTTGTCGTTGTAGTATAGTGGTAAGTATTTCCGCCTGTCACGCGGACGAGCCGGGTTCGATCCCCGGCAACGGCGTTTATAAATATTTTTACTATTTAAATCTTGAATATTACTGATAAATTTATTTATGTAGCACATCATAACAAATTCAAGTCGTTGTAGTATAGTGGTAAGTATTCCCGCCTGTCACGCGGGTGACCCGGGTTCGATCCCCGGCAACGGCGTTTTCCTTATTTTTTTTTTTTTTTTTTTTTTTTTTTTTTTTTTTTTTTTTTTTTTTTTTTTTTTTTTTTTTTTTTTTTTTTTTTTTTTTTTTTTTTTTTTTTTTTT
>Ga0099824_1011003_pt1 | contig 10417 bp, 4 predicted proteins | sample SiratrowhiteBW_FD_76837 | JGI IMG/M metagenome (GOLD analysis project Ga0099824, IMG submission 76837) | Root nodule microbial communities of legume samples collected from California, USA - Siratro white BW | ecosystem: Host-associated > Plants > Roots > Nodule | place: USA: California... | reverse complement strand
TTTTTTTTTTTTATATAATAATTTTTTTTTTTTATATTAATTTTATTTTTTTTTTAATATTAAAATTTTTTTTTTTTATATATTTTTTTTTTTTTTAAATATTTTTTTTTTTTTTTTATTTTTAAATTATATATTTTTTTTTTATATATATATATATATATATATATATATATATATATATATATATGTATATATATATATTTATCTTTTTTGAAATTTGAGTTTGTCCTAATGACACTAGTAGACATGATAACATGCGCTTAGAGTGAGTTCTTTTTATCTCTCCCCTGATGGTTGTATGTTAGGTGATTTGCATGTCTAAAAATATGTGTTTCTAAGTATAGTTTTAGAGTAAAGATGAATCTTTACTAGTTTAGGATTACAGTGATACCTTTAGTTTGATTATTAGTGTTTTTTGTAAGCATGAGCTTCATATCTTAAATCATGACTAGTTAGATAGTGGTAGAATTCTAAATGTGAGTTTGAATTTCAAATTAAATAGAAATAAGCAAGATGACTAATATTTAAATAAGAAAGAAGACCAACAAACTCATTACCTTAATATTTTGGGTTGGAGGTAGTGTCTTGGTTTATTTTATAGTTTACTCATGGCTCATTGGTGGCAAATACCGCCAGTATTTTCCTTAGCAAGAACCCAACAAACAGGTGTGATGAGTGTGGATCAAACACATAAATGAGTAAATAGTCTAAGATTTGAGGATTCATTGTATAAAAATTCTTCCTGATAGATTTCAGGTAAGTGTGTCATTATTGCTTGGGGAAAGTGTACCAATATAAAAGAAACATGTACTTGAAAGGGGGATTATTAGGAAAAAATCCAACACATGTGATTCATTAACGGTGTGTTTGTTTTTGTGGATGAAAACACAACGAGTGCGGAAAGGCAAGGAAAGTTAGAATTCCCATGAATAAAAAATGATTTAAAACCGAAATTCGAGAAAATTTTTGTTGCAGGTTCTTTCTTCGCGCAAAGAATAACAAAGAAAGTTGTTTTTTACTATATTTATTTATATAATTAATTTAATATAAATAATAATAATAATTAATATAATAATAAATTTAATAAAATTATAAAATAAGAAATAATAAAATATTATAATATTTAAATAATAATTTATCAATTATGTTAAAAGAAATTAATTATATTTAATTTTAAATTAATTTTAATTGTAATTTCATTCATTAAAAAATTATTTTATCAATTACATCTATCACATCACTCACAAACTTTTATAAATTTTTTCTTCTTTTCTCACCATCCATCCCTTCATCCAAACAATTTAACTTTTCACACACTTTCCTTTCAAATCTACTCAAATCTACTACCTCAACCAAACAAAGCATAAGTGTTGAAAACAATAAAGCATAAAACATGGTCATGCTTCATCTATAAGACGCAAGTGTTTGGTCTATTAGACGATATAGCACTATGAAGTCTTGTTTTTTCACTTGTTATAAGCATTTTTATGCTCAGATGATACACACACAGTCTTAAGCTAACATCGTACTTCACAAATATCTATATGTTTATTCAATGTTGTAAAGAATGTTTGTTCCTTATATCTGACCAAGAGGATCTGCTTAAAGTTGTTATCATATCAATGATATCTTGGAAATCGAGCTAATGTTGTTTTACTTCACCAAATCCCTGACACTTGCTTCACAACACTGGAAAGGATTTTCAACTTTGTATGAATCTTCAACTTATATAGTTAAAGACACTCTGATTAAGGCTTGATAAGTCCAACCAGTTATTAAAATGTTGCTTGAGGAAGAGAAGTGCATTTAATGCATGTATGGAGAGCATTTATTGCATATTCTACACTAAAGTTGCTCAAACACAAGGAAGACGTTCTAGTGAATCTGAAGTTGCACAACGGTTAGAAAAAAAATGCAATAACTCTTTTCTTTTGTGCCTATATAAAGTCTTTCATTAAGAATAAAAGTAGAAGAGTTCATTTTACGTAAATGATAAATGTTGTCAAAATCTTTTTGAGTCCTAAAATAGCTTTATAATAATATTATTGTGTTATTTAGCAATCTAGAAGAGAGTGTTTATCCTTGTAACATTGAATAACCCAATCCTTCTTCAGTAACCAAATTTCATGATCTTTTGATCAAAACCAAGACAATTTCTTTATCATAGACAAGAGTGACTTGTTGTTAAAAAAATACTCGTGTTAAATAGGAGTAACTTGTTATTAATAAAAGTGTTATTAAAAATAAAATTAGTAATAAAAAATATAATAATATTTCTAATAATAGTAAATAATATATTTTCATAATAACAGTATAATAATAATAATCACAATAATAAAAATATAATAATAATTGCAATAGTATTAAATAATATATTCTAATAATAGCAATATAATAATAATAATCACAATAATAAATAAATTTAAAAAAATATATATTTTTTACTTACACACGGATTTAATCCTTAGGTAAAATATGTATATAATTACCTATGGAAAAATCCTTATGTAATATTCGTATGTAAATTACCTACGCCTTTACTATATACAAATTTTTGTCCTATGTAATTCGTAGATAATTTTGGATTATATACGAATTTTGTCCATTACATGCGAACTTTTGTTGTAGGTAAATGCAATTTTTTTTGTAGTGTTTATTTAGCAAACTATAAGAGAGTGTTTCTCCATGTAACATTGAATAACCCAATCCTTCTCTAGTAACCAAACCTCATGATCTTTTGATCAAAACCAAAAAAAATTCTTTATCATAGACAGGAGTGGCTTGTTGTTAAAAAATACTCGTGTTAAATAGGAGTGACTTGTTGTCAAACAATATTGGTGTTAGCCAGGAGTGACTTGTTAAATAATACTCATACTGGTTAGCTAGGAATTGTTATGAGTCGAAAGAACACTCTTGTATCTTGTAGCATTAGTTTGTTAATTTAACTCAAACAGTTGCTTGAGAATTTGATTGAATTTGTGCTATTAGAAGAATCAGTATAAAAACATCTTGAGTAATTTCTTCCCTTGTTTATCTTGTTACGTTGCATGTTATAGTGTTGATCTAACTTAAGAAAGAGAAGTTTTAGAACTTTGTTTTTGAAAATCCTTGTTCATTCGTCTGACTATCAAAATTTATCATTTGAATGGACTCATTCAGACGATACTTGCAAAAGATTGCCAAAAAATTTTAAAACACGATCCAACCCTTCATTCTTGTGTTTTTCCTGTATTTCATAAAGATTGTTAGGATTTCAAGTGTGATTTTGAGTCTCATATTGAGTAGGAATGAGAAATATTAAATATATGAGAAAGAGTGATGTGGATTGTAAGGGTTGTGTAGGACATAGATCAACTCATTAGAAGATGGAGAAAAAAAACCAACCAATGATGGAAACCAAGTAACATTCAGAAATTCCAATAATGAAGGAAACAAACAACAAAACAATGTGAAAGAGAAACTAAAATGAATTGAAGAGAAGAAAAGAGGAAGAACATGCCACCTTAGGGATGATTCTCCAAGGATGAGTGCATGAAGAGCCACCACTTGAGAAGGCTTCTCAAGATAAAAACTCACAAAGAAAAGAGATACTCTCAAATTCTCAAAAACCTTAAAGGTTATTTCTCATTCACTTCTTTATGAATTTTCACAAAGAAGAGTACTCCTTATATAGATGTAAATTTCAAGCAAGAAGGTGTGTGAAGAGTCAAAAAGATTAATAAAAATTAACTAAGGTTAACTCTACTAATCTCCTTAAAATTATGGAGGTGCACATGGTAGTTTTCTAAATACAAAGAATGTAATGATGACTAGTGATGACATGGATCTTTTGCACATGGTGGCACCACTTTGGATAGCTCCAACGATCAAGGATCTTCTCTCAAGTTGATTTCCTCCAATTCTTTACTTCTCTGAAGCTTCTCCTAGTTTTAAGAATTCTGCATGCTTTATTCTTTTTGTTTCTTCTTCTAAAGCTTTAATTCTTCTTCTTGTTTTTGCTCCTTAAAAATGCTTCTTTTCTTCTTCTTTTTGTTTTCTAGTCATGCTTCTTATTTTTATTCCCTCATGCTCCTCTTATTCCTCAAATGTCTCATCCTCACATGTATCAAGAAAGATCCACAAACCAATTATCTTAAAGTTTTAGGTTGAAGGTGATGTCCCGCTCTCTTATATGTGGTTTATTCATTGCTTTTTGGTGTCAAATAGGCCTGACATTTCTCCTTGCAAGAACCCAACAGATAACATCTTAGAATAGTATCAGGTAAGAAAAGCTAGTTTAAATTTGATAGCATCCACAATAAAAGATTTGGATTGTGTAGATTTCACTTTATCACAATGATGAATTTTTGTGTAATGATAACAATTTGTGATTATGGAAGTTATTTTGATAACTAGTATGTATTTTTCAATAGAAATTTAAGTGGTGGGTAAAAATATTAACTTGTTAACATGCTTTGGCTTGGTGAAAACAGTTTGTAGTTATAGAATGGAAATTAGAAATTAGAAATGAAACACTTTATGATTTTGAGGTGTTTAGATTTAAGCTTATTGCATGTTATGTATTTTTGGGTTGTAGAATGTAGTAAGTTGAACCAATTTGATCCCTATTAAGTTGAAAAACTATTAGACTTTTTCCAAACGTTATAACATTTTAATTTTGGTTGGATCATTTTGTCACTAGTCCTACACATTATGCATGTGTCTAGTTTCTACATTTTTTTGCTCAATGGTTAAAGTTATGAGGAGAGATCAATTCAAAGTGATTTTATCTCAAGCGAAAATATCCCAAAAAAAGAGATGTTTAATATGACTTAGTTTTCTCAGTGAGGTTTTTTCTTACTTAAGTGACACACACAAACAAAAAAAATTACTAAAGCTAAAATCCTAAAAAACATAAATGACTTTAAAAGGGTGTTTCTTTAATTAAATAAATGTGTGTTGTAGAAATATTGAATTATATGTTTAATTTTATTAGATGAATCATGCATTATAGAAAATGAAGTTGCAAATAATGATTTTTGAAGTAATTGATATCATTTGAGGTTGATGATGTAAAGTGAAAATCGTGTTTTCCAAAGAGGTAACACTATATCTGGTGAATGTATTGAATTTGAACATATTTCTAAAAGTATTATATATTCTAACTCTACTATTTGCTGAACTCACATAGATGAAGGTATGAAGTGGTTGAAACAGATTTTTGTGACTTAGCATGCAATGTAAAAACAAAAAAAACTATGTTTGGTAAGTCATAGAAATTTATTGATATGGTTCCTTGAAGGAGTGTAGGATCTAGATCAACTTCTTAGGAGATGGAGAACAAAACCCAGACAATGGAAGAAAAAGTTTGGTGTAACAATGGAAGCAATGGAAGATGTAAACATGCGGCAAAGTAGAAATGCAAGGAAGAAAAAACTAAACAATGTAAAATGAAAGTAAAAATGGACTGAAAACTATAGAATGAGAAGAACACACTACCTTAGGGATAATCTCCAAGGATAAGTCCATGAAGTGCCACCACTTGAGAAAGTTTCTCAATATAAGAACTCAAGAACAAAGGAGAAACCAAACACTCTCAACTTTCAAAGAAAATCTCAAAGACAATTCTCTTTAACTCTCTTCTATGTTTGTACAATGAATAAATTCCTTTATATAAAGTTGGTGGACGTCCAAATGGAGTGTGAAAACAAAAGTTAACTATGATTAAGCTAAACTAATCTCGTAAAAATTAGGGAGTTGCACTTGGTAGTTATGTAAGTGTATGGAATGTAATGATTACAAATGATGACTTCGCAATCCTTGCACTTGTTTATGATTGGTGCGATAGTTAGGGAGTTCCAAAGGTCAAGGAGCTTTCCTCAAGTTTCTTCCCTTTAATTATTTCCTTCTCTCAAATTCCTTTTTTAAGAGCTCTACTTGCTTAATTCTTTTTATTTCTTCTTTCAAGGCTCTAATTCTTCGTGTTGTTTTCATTCCTTGAATTTGCTTCTTTAATTCTTCTTCTTCTTCTTTTCTAGTCATGCTCCTTGTTTTAATTTCTTCATGCTTCTCTTCCTTTTGTTCCTCAGATGTCTCATCCTTACATGTATCATTTACCTTATCCATTAAATGGATAATGTTCCTTGCCAGTGGTTGAGTGTCAAAGAGCATGATAGTGTGGCATGTGTAGAATCTTTAATTTCTAAATTTAATGCATGTGTGTCTTCTAGAAGTTATCAAGTATCTAGTATGATAACTCTAGAGAGTCGTAAGTCTAATACCTATGGGATATGACAAGTGATGTCTATATGTTTTGGTATGTGATGGATAAACACTAAAGTTGATTATGAGTTGGTTAACATGTGTTTGGTGTGTATATTATAAGTAAATATTGAATGTGTGGGTTTGATAATATAGTTTTTTATTATCTCGTGTTATGAAAGTTTTTCAAATACTAGTTTACCATTTGTGTGATTTGTGATGTTAGCTGACTGATGACCATATTGTTAATTATATGGGAATAGATGATGTAATAGATGAAAAAAGCATCCTAGGAATGATGCAAGAAGAAAGTATTATAAATCAAAATTGGAACACTTGTGAGGTGTTTCAATCCCTTCACAAAGAACCATGTTCCAGATGTTGTCCAAAAGTGAAAAGACAATATAAGTTCAACCTCGTTAGCAACTTCACAAACACAATTAACTCAACACATGTGGAACATTTCCTAGTACAGTACGTCATACCCTACTACAAAAACCATACCTTACTAAGAATGTAAAAGGTAGGACTGAACGTCTTTCAGTGCAGTACTTAGATGTATCCCTTCCATAAACAAGAAACTGTTAGCTAGCGCCACAACTATAAAAAGCTTTCCTATATATACTCCATGTTCTGATGCAATTCTAGCTTCAATTGCACGCTTCAATTTGCTTTTTCTTGGAGGATTGTAGTGATTTGAGACAAATACAATGAAAGAAATGTTGTTTGGACATGTGAGATGGATTTGGAAGTAAATTTCTCAAAGTGAGGTTAGGCCAACACTTAGGAGGAAATCTAGAGAAGGTCTTGTGTAATACTCATCTAGAGAGAACCTTGGCAAGAGTAGACGTGCTGGAAATATTTTGGTAGCAATTTAATATATTCATCGAAGTTATTTTACTAGAGGAGAGCACCTCTATTTATAGAAAAAGTATAAAACTAACCCAAACCCTAACCTAGTTTGTATGACAAGCTTCTTAAAATCTCTCCAATTAGAGAATAACACATGTCAAGCCATGAGAACGGGGAAGCATGTGTAGGTGCCACCTAAGCCCTAGCTCATACCCTATGTGGTAACTCTCTCTCTCTCTTAGGGTTAGGGTTTGGCCCAAATACAAGGCCCAAAAAATTCAAAACAACCTATTTTACTCTTTGGCCCAAGGCCAAAAATTTAAATCCCTATACTACCTTGGGCCCTGTAGAAAAATATGTAGGCTGAAGTTCAAAAGGGGGTGAATTGAACTATTAATTCTTCTTCAAAACAATTTGGAAAGAATGAGCATTTTTATTGATCAATGCTCAACAATCAAAGTATGCAACAAATTAATTAATTAAAATTGCAAAACATCAAGCTTGAAATCAATTTTTACATGTGCCCAGAAAAACAGTCAATTAAAATGTCAAAATAGTCAATTAAAATTTTCTAATAGTGAGTAAAAAACAACAAGTTAAAAATACAATTCAACTGACTGAAATTTGCCCAACATTACTTAGGCAAAATTTTGTTGTACTTGCAAGAAAATCAAACAATTAAAATCAAATTCAATCGGTTAAAAATTTTAACAGTGTTAGTTTTTCAGGCTTTAACCTTGATCAAGCTTAGAGACCTCTTTCAAAATTGTTTGTGAAGAAGAAAGATTGAAAAAGATTTTCAAAAGGTTTCTAGAAAAACAATAAGTTAAAATATGAAAACTATTGATTGAAATTTAAAAAAAAAAAGTGATTGAACAGTTTTGGCACAATGAAAAGAAAAACAGTGAGTTATCCAATGATTTTTGTTTATTACAAAATGATGAGATTGTTAAAACATATTTTTCAACCAAGAGATTTGTTAAAAACCAATTTCACAAGCAGTCCAGAGAAACAATTGATTAAAATTCAATTTTAGTCGACTTTTTTTTATTGCCAGAACCAAATCTTGAATGTTGCCCAGAAAATCAATCGACTATTTCTCAATTTTAATCGTCTATTTATGCTAGAAAACCAGTTTTGATGTACAAATGGCACACGAATGAAATAGGAACAAAATCAAAGAGAGTATGCAATATTTTTATACCAGTTCACTCTTTCTCAAGAGATACATCCCGTTCCTTTGCAAATCTTTCAAAGGTTCCACTAAAAATCAGAAGTTTACAATCAAGTACACAACAAAGACTCAATCTTGAACCCTAGAAGATTTATCTAACCCTTGTGCAGAATCCTACTACACAAAATGCAGAACCCTACTACACTGTACAAGGTAAACTCGATCCAAAATGAAACTACAATAAAATGCAACACTAATTACACTCAAACACCCTATTCAAGTTTAAAACAACAAGATTGGATCAAAAATGAATTACAAACAATACAAGCACAAAACCAGCAACTAAATCAACTCAAGACAATGAGAAAACGCTTCCCTATTACGAGAGTAAACTGCAATGTGCTCCAATCTTCCAATTCCAAGCAAGAAACCTTCCAAGAATAAGACTCAAGGTATATCTTTATCAAATCTTGATTAACCTCTCAATTCTTGAAGCTTTCTCTCCAAAGTACTCTCAAGTGAATGTAAGAATGATTTCTCAAATTCAGAAAATGGCAAAAGTCACTTCACAAGTTGCAACTCGCATGAATTTATAGCATAATTCGTGTGGTTAAGTGAAATCAATCATTTTTTTTTTTTTGCAAAACAATCGATTGATCCAAAAATAACTGATTGTTTTTATTCTGCATCAAAAAGTTTCACAAATTGTACTTTGAAAACAATTTTCACCTTAAGTATTTTGAAACTTCTTGCATGCAATTGACAAGATGAAAGTAAACAACTATAAGCTACAAACAAAGACACAAAAATCTAACCCAACCTAAGCTTTATAGGATTGCTTCATAAAATCTTCATAAAATTCCTATTCTTCTTCTTACAATTTATACAAAGGAGGAAAAATTTAATAATCTACTTTCCACAATTGAAAAGTCTTCTTCGATCTTTCTTCCTTATCTAAGCCTTTGGTCCTGCTTCTTGTGATTGGCCCATCATATGGTCTCTCATATACTCCTTCATCACGTTCCCTCTACAGTTAAATGCCCTCATTTGCATATCTGCATATAGACTAGTGTTGTCCCTAGTACCCAACATAGATTGATGATAAAATTTATTTTTATCATATTTTTTAGCCTATTTATATAATGAAATCAACTCTTTCAAAGCTTGAAACCTATTTAATTCTATATTTTATTAGATTTTTGTTAATAATTAATCACTAGAGTGTGAGAATTGAATTTATTCCAAATTCCTATTATTTTATATAAAAAATGATCACAAAGCATTGAATTCAGAAAAGTAAGATTGAAGCTCGTAAAGAGAGAGATAAAAGACAAAGTTGATGCAAACAACTCAAGCCCGATGCCACTGAAGTTTGGCTCAATGCGAGCATCGAAATTTGTGTATTTAAAGGACTCTCTGCATTAGGGTTAAACACTTCACTCTATATGGGAATCAGACTCCGTTTGGGAGTTAGAAAAATGTAGCCTTGGACGACGGCTAGGGTTTGAAGGGTTCCTTTTTCTCCTCTTTGTATATTCATCTTCCACCATTGTTCATTCCTTTCATCTTATTGAGGTTAGATGTAATCAATTGAATTCTCATATAATCAATATTAGGTGTGTATGTGTGTGTGTTTATGTGTCTTTCCTTTCAATGTCAGTATTTTTATTATGTGTTTAATGCCTGTTGTGATTATCCATGGCTTGATATTTGATTCTTAGGGTATCGAAAAATATCATTTGTGATCTGAAACTGAATCAAAATACCAAATGAAAGCTCGTATCTAGGGATAGAGCATGATTCATTTATTCTTTTAAGACCCTTGTGGCAAAAATAAGTCTTTTTTATATAATTGATAAAAGAATTCACAGTTAATAGGAAAGCTTAGACTCATTCATCTAAGAAATTAAGGTTTGGGATATTATTGTGCGTTAGCATTAATATTAATTTGGAAAGAAGATAATTGTTTTTATACATGAGAGGGAGGTTTGGTGAAATTTAACTTTAACAATTACATTCCATATCATCTCCAATCTTTTTTAGCATTCTAAATGCTCGTTAAAAATACCAAAATGTTATATATATATATATATATATATATATATATATATATATATATATATATATATATAAAAAATATATATATATATA
>Ga0099824_1011001_pt1 | contig 10418 bp, 5 predicted proteins | sample SiratrowhiteBW_FD_76837 | JGI IMG/M metagenome (GOLD analysis project Ga0099824, IMG submission 76837) | Root nodule microbial communities of legume samples collected from California, USA - Siratro white BW | ecosystem: Host-associated > Plants > Roots > Nodule | place: USA: California... | reverse complement strand
CCCTTCATATCTTCCTCAATGCAAATTGCTGACTTGTTTACCAAGTCGCACCCTTCTTCTCGCTTTCGTTTCTTGATTAGCAAACTCTCGATGCTTCCTGTTAATGCATCGTGAGTTTGAGGGAGATGTTAAATATTATGTTTTATATTTATGTAAGGGTAGTTTAGTCCTTTTATTATTTCTCTTTATTGTATATATTTACATTGTATTGCTCTTGCTCATTAATGGAACCCTAATCATCTTCTTCTCATTTTTCTTCTCTTCTTCTCTTCTTGAATGCTAATCTTCTTCACATATATAATAAAATCGCTTTATAGTTATTGTTTTTAAAAGTGGGTCAAACCCTAGGTTGGCGTTAACTCATTTGTCTAAACATGATGTCTTAGAGTTGATATATTTTAATATTTTTTTCCAACTTGATTTAACTAACCTTAAACAAATACTTGTGTACTGATATACCATATCCTTTGACTGGATACAATTGTAATATCTAAATAAATTAAACTTTATAGTTTTTTTTTTTTACAAATAACATAATAAAAAATGTATAAAATATATGTTAAAAAAAAATACTAGAATATCTTAAAACCTAAGATATATTTCTTACTTAATTCGCTTACCGCATTTCAGTATGTTTGATGGATTTGTTAAATTCCTTCAATAAATTGGAATTTTGTTTAAGAAATTTAAATATGAGAGCTATTAGCATAATTTAAAGTTAAATTTGTTACTTAACAAAATTGTCGTGTTTACAGTCATTTGCTTAACACTTGTGAATCTGTTTTGTATTGGGAGTTTGGTGTAATGACATATAATATGTTGATTTGAATTGTTTGAAATCAAATGTTTAGAATGGTATGATAATATAATATATTATTGAAAATATTAAGCATATAAATTAGAGTGTAAACAATAAGGAAGAATCAAACTTAGCAAAAAAAATCACAAAATTTTGTATTTTTTTTTTAAGTTAAATATTTTGTACTTTTTTAAGTTAAATAAACTAAGATTTGGTTCTAGAAGCATCCTTGTGGTGATAGTTTATTTTTTAAACACTAAACCTAATAATAATTCAATTATTTTTTTAAAAAATCAATTACTTTAAAAACGCTCAGTTTAGTTTAATATATTAACTCAGTTTAGTACGTTTTTTTCTAACCTAACCAGAAATAGGAATAAAATATGAGTGTACTTTTTTATTAGTATTATAATATTTGCTAAAATTTTATGATAACCAAATAAAAAAAGCTTTGATATTTCCTCTAATTTTTTATTGTGTATAGATATAATAAACAAGAAATTATTATAAAATTGAAATTAAAGCTTTCATACTCTTTTCCTTCATGAAAAATTATAAGATTTAATAGCATAATATTAAGTGAAAAATGGTAGTGATTTAAGGTCAAAGTTTATTTTACCAATATTTTGCTAGTCAAATTTTGAAATGCTGTAGCAGGGGATGTCAACATTTTGTTTTGTATTGTCTGTGTCTCTATGTATTCTCTATATGTATTTTTTGTATCTCAATTTCTGTATCTTCTCTCCTTAAAAATAAAATCAGTTTTTTATATATTTTTTTTCTGTTAATCTCTTCATCTCTCTCCATAACACTCTCAAGTATGATTCTTAATTAAGAATCAATTATTCCATGAAATAAAGTAGATAGAATAAAGTATAGAAATAAAGTATAAAAACTTATGAAGGAGATAAATAGTACGAAGAAGAGGAATATGTAATTAAATGTCAAAAGCATAACACTTAAATGTGATAAATGTGATAAGTGTGAGGAGATAAATTCTTAATAAGATTTCTTAATAATAAGAAATAAAAATTGTCAGCACTAATTAAGAATTAAAAGGATATTAAAGTTACATTGAATGGGAAGGCTTATGTGGCAAACATAATTAATAGATAAGTGAGGTGTAAATAGTAACCTTTTTTATTTTTAATAACCTTCAGAAAACATTTTTTACTTTTATTTTTATCAAACTGGATTAGAACTATTTTCTATAAATGAACCTCCCTGTTCAATTGGGTTCACTTAATTTTTCTATTCAATTTAACGCTTTTTTTTTGTTTTATCATTTTTTTATAAATTTTATTTTATCCTATTTTTTATTATTATTTAATCAAACTTTAATTATAAAGTCAAAGTTCTTTTTATTATTTATTCTAAATGGCAAAGAAACTAAATAACATGTTAAAAAATTTTAATTTCTTAATTTTATTCTTTTATCTTATCCTTTTTTTTATTTATAAAATATAATTTTTATTTGTCCAGACAAAATTAGGTATTTTGACACTTATAATACTCGAACGGTTACCTAACTTGAGTATCAGAATATTTGTAAGAATTCCACTCAAGATCGAGAATCAAACTAAGTACGAAAAATGACATAGAAAATGTAAGAATTTAAAGATAACCAAAAACTGATACATTATATAGACCAGTCAACTGTGCAACAAGAAGATATAATTTTTTTATAGATTAAAACTTGTTTATAATACTAAAATGTATCTTATTACAAGAGAAGATATAATGTTTTGATAGATTAAAACTTGTTTATAATACTAAAATAAGTTTTTAAGGAGCAGGAAATAATTTCAACAAATTAACCAAGATTATCTTTTTCACTTTTTTTCTACTCCGCTTTTGTAGAAATTTATCAAGAAGGAACTTTAGTCAAGTTCATATAAACCCACTTCTTAGAAAAATAATAAACAAGTATGAATTGTGATAAACAAAATACAAAAGACATACCTGCTTTTGGTTAACCATATTTGCCTTGACTTGGCTTCTGAACATTGTTTTTTTTATCATATTTCATCTTAAGACGAGTGGTAGTAAAACACGCTTTAGCATAAAGTTTTATTAAATATGAAGGCAAAAAAAGTTTTGTCAATGGATTTCAACTTCAAGTGTAATGCTATTTTCAATTTTATTTATCTGATAACAGATTGCATTATATGTTGATTATTAAAAATTCTAAGAAATAATTCTAAAAGGTGAAATGGATACACAATTCACAGCTCTTACTGCAGGTAATCTAACAGCAAGTAATTGCATTTTTGTTCTGCTGGGAACTACACACATCTAGTTCTTTGCATGCAAACTTGAAATCAGAGAAAACAACACAAAAAACAGGTTTCATAAGAAAACAAAATCTACTCCAACATGGCTATACGGCTACAGAAAATACTCCATTACAAACATGGATCTGCGAAACAAATAGAAAGGTAAATAATTATATAAAATTATGAATATGTATAACACACATGTCACTGTGCTGTAATCCCTGAATGACAATGATCACAGATGAACTAAGACCATGATCACAGAGTGTTCAGACTTTGTTATTGTCTTTAGTTTAAATCAGCATTGAAACACTTTCATACAGCTTATAAATCTTCTGGCTTTGGGGCATTGGGAGCAAAGCTGCAGAAGAAAGAATCTTTCCAAGTAGTTGTAGCTGTGGTATATAAATTATAATTGCTATTGTAGAAAAAGGGTCTTATATCACGAGTATAAAATCCCTTCTTGATCTCATTATCTTGCTCAAAAAACCTTAGCACCCCATCAATCATCCCCTTCAGAGTACTCTCTGGAATGCCAAGATATACTTAACCTATGATAAAATTACTTCTGGAAAGTTAGTAAATTTCTGGAGAAAATAAAAATATTGTTGTGAAGTATTGTTTTACATGTGTACAAAGAATATGTATATGTTATTGAAAAAAAAAAAAAACTCTTTTGAATTGCTTACTATTTCTTAGTATATTCAGAACATTGTCATAGAGTGATAATAATGTTTTTGTTTTTGCTGTTGTTACTTAGTACAAACAATGTACACGTTGCAGCCATGCACCATATTTGCTGCTGCGGATTTGGAGACTCATATGCTACTTTTGTTATATTTGAAGACACACATGCCACATTAACATTTTTACTCCAAAAGCATCTAAAAGAAAAACAAATGCACAGAACATATAGTTAATTTTATACACAAGTTTTTTTGTCATTTGTTTTCCTTTTGCATGATTTTGAAGTAAAAACAAAACTTGAACCTGACATATATATGCTTGTAAAAATTGGACATTCTTCCAATTGATCATTGACAGCAAAAATGGTGCATGGCTGCAACGTGTTTTTCTTAATCATTATCTTCTCACTTGTGATCTCATAAAAGCACACTTTTCTTTCTCATCTTTTTCTCACTTGTGGCTACAATAGTGAAAGAGAGAGCATAAGGTAATGAATTTCTAACCAAAGTTTTATGGAATTCTATTACTTGGACTGAGAGGGGTTAATTGCGTGTATCATTGTTTTTCCCTCTAGTTATTTATTTAAATTTTCTGAAAGAGTAATCACAAGTTTTATCATTGATTTAATGTTTTTTTGGAGAAATCACAGAACAAAGTCTACATGTAGTGGTTAATGGTTCTGTTCTGTGTGGCTTAGTTGAGTGTGTGTTTCTTTTGTCACAATAACCAAAGTGAAACTCTCCACTTTTTGGTTTTCAATTGTGAACACTGGTTCCTTACAGGTCTTTCCATCTCCAATGATGATCTTGTATTGTGCAGTTTGAATACAGCATTTTGCATTGAAGTTTAAGATCTTTATAACAGGAAGAAAAATAAGGTTCTTGCAGTGAAAGGAAGAGATATTCATGGAAGATTCCAAAAGAGTAGAGGAGCTCAAAGCTTTTGATGACACAAAACTTGGCGTGAAAGGACTTGTTGATGAAGGTATTACAAAGATCCCTGGCATATTCCATCACTCCCCTGATAATTTCAAGAGGGTCTCCGAATTAGGCCATAAAGATTACACTATTCCTATTATAGACCTTGGAAGGATCCATGAAGATAGTGATGAACGCAAAAGGGTGGTTGAGAGAGTGAAAGAAGCATCAGAGACATGGGGTTTCTTTCAGATTGTGAATCATGGCATCCCAGTGAGTACTCTGGAGGAGATGTTGGATGGGGTGGTAAGATTTTTTGAGCAAGATAGTGAGGTGAAGAAGGAATTTTATACTCGTGATAAGAGACCTTTTATGTTTAACAGCAACTACAATCTATATTCCAATGCTCCAGTTAATTGGAAAGACACCTTCATCTGCGACCTCACTACTAATCTTCCTAAACCAGAAGATTTACCATCTGTATGCAGGTCTGTGTTTCAATTTTCATTTCTCTTTCACTGTTTGTAGTAATGACATGTTGGGTTTGATCCATATTCTTATTTAATGATTATTTAGTTTCCTATTTTGATGTAGGCATGTTGGACTAAATTGTGTCCAAAAGTTAAAGAAAAATTGAATAAGAATAAAAAACAAATTAGAGGTTATAAATTTAAGTGTGAATTTAAGTCTCACATTAATTAAAAATAAAAAAAAAATAAAAAATTGGACTGAGAAGGTAAAGTAACATATAAGGAGAAAGGCTTTGTTTTAAGATTTTGAGATGAAAGTACTGAAATTTCTTATATGAGTTTAACTCAAGTTTTGTTATAAGATCTTTGCCATGAATTGCTCCATTAACTAGCATTACACTTTTAAGTGGTATAATTAAGATGAAATATGATGAAAAAGTGAAAAACTACATAACCAAGTAAATAGGGGGAAGCAATTATGATGATTGAGGTTTCACAATGTTTGATTTATTGTTCCTTTATAATAGTCTATTTTGGGTAGTGCTAACTTCATTTGTTTGTAGAGACATACTTGTGGAGTACACAGATCAAGTGTCAAAACTGGGAACTTTATTATTTGAACTATTATCAGAAGCTCTTGGTTTGGACCCAACTTACTTAGCTGATATTGACTGCAATGGGGGGCTTTATGCTATTGGCCATTACTATCCACCTTGTCCAGAACCAGAATTAACTTTGGGAATAGCCAAGCATGCTGATGTTGATTTCATCACAGTGCTTCTACAAAACCAAATTGGTGGCCTCCAAGTACTTCACAAGGACATGTGGATTGATTTACATCCTTTACCTGGGGCTCTTGTTGTTAACATTGGTGATTTTATGCAGGTATGTCTTTGCATTTTCTTCTTCTTCAATTGAATATAAAAAAAGTTAACATTACTTATAAATGGAAATGAAATGAAGAGTGAATGAGCCAAGAACTTTACTTTGGTTTCTCTCATCTTATTCAATGTACTAATTTACAATATTACTGAACACCAGCTTCTCTCAAATGACAAATTCAAGAGCGCTCAGCATAGAGTACTTGCCAACACTGTTACTTCAAGAGTCTCTGTTGCATGCTTTTTAACCGCAAGTTCTCATTCAAATGCAAGGATTTATGGTCCCATCAAGGAATTGTTATCTGAAGAAAATCCTGCAAAATACAGAGAATTTTCTATTCCAGAGTTTTTAGCTCAGTACCGTAAATGTGCAAATCGTAGTCCTCCTCTGATGCATTTTAGGATTTGATTAGAACTTATTTATGTTGAAGAGTACTTGTCAAATACATTGCTTTTGCTTTTCATGGACATGTTGAGTATATGATTGTTGAATGAGTGTTTATTTCTGTTAAAAATATAACTAATGAGGTATGCAAATATATATATATAATCATAAATAAAACAAAAATAAATGCTTAAAAGTGACTACTTGACCAGCACAATGTGGTAAAAGTGGCTTATCTTAAGGGAGTATTTCATGCAATATCAATTCAGTATAAGTTCATGGTTTTGTCCATGGATCGAGTATCATGATCTGAAATATATAATTGAACTTAGTTTGGACTCATAGAAAGCTTTCATTTGTAAAATTGTACTGTTAAGACTTTTTTAATGCAAAAATGCAAAGCTTTGTTAGTTTTATACTTGTCTGTGGGCGAATCTTGAAAAACTAATTTAAGTTTGTGACAATTTATTTTATTTTATTTTATTTCTTTATTAATGCTTGGTGAAAACTTTAACCAAATTAACTCATTCATGTCTGTCCCGAAAATTTCGGAAAAATTAAAACTAGCATGAGTAGAAGTCTCTTGCTCATAAAAATATCTTTATTTTCTTGCTTTGATATTTCATTGAACACATAGATATTAGGACTTGTTTACTTATGAATGTTTTATATACCTACCTATTATAGTATTAGTTTGCATTCTTCTTACTTAGAACTTTGTTTTCATGGAATATTATACTAATATAACTATTAAATAGGAATAGGTTTAAAAAAGTATAAGATTATAACCTTATAGAACTCAATGAAAGAGGAGTATGAATCAAAATTAAAAAAAAAATGTTCACAGAATACGTTTTGGTTTTATTTTTTTTTTCTAAAATTTTGTATCAATATTTTTTTTTCACGACAGAACATTAACTTATTTATTTAATAAAAAATTACTTGATCATTAGTCATATATGCAATGGTATTTATACACAATTTTCAATTTTTTAAGAGTACCAATCATATTCTTTTTCCGTATATTTCTGTTGGTAGTTGAAATTCATGACACGCTAAATCGGAAAATTTGTATCTACGAATTTAGTGTCAACATAATGTTTTTTATGCAATATTCAACCTGTTAAAGCAAGATCTGTGGCGCTTAGGAAGGCTATATAACTTGGCTTGTTGACTTGAATTCAATAAATTTATCACTTCCACAAACTGAGTTAAGTTTGCTAAATTTGTGCATACAATTAAAAATTCATTTTTTTTCAAGCTTTGATATAAATTTAGATTTTATAAACTATCAGATTGTATATAAGGGAAATGAGAAAAATCACCTTTTGAGTAAAAGAAAAAGCAGTAAAATTCTGCAACCCTGTAGTATTAATATATTTAATTTATTTCCCTCTATAAGTAAGATCCAATGTTAAAATAACATATGCAGAGTGACAATGATCTTATATTAGGTAATTAAAGTTTAGGGTTTTAAATTATAGTTTTTGGATGAAAAAATTGATCAATAATTCTCGTTACTATCCTCTGTGTAATAAATAAATCCTAACTATTTTTAGCATATAAATTTTACTTTTATTCTGCTGTAAGCACGGTGGAAACGGTGATGTGGATCCACCTGTTCTTAAATGAAAAATATAAAATTCATAATATAAAGTTAAAATGTTTCATATGGTTATCATGGTACTTCATACTTTAAAAACTTTTAGAAATAAATAAAGTGAATTTATAATGAATTGACAACATTAATTGTTCATGGCCTCTCTCTCTCTCTGTTTCGTTATCTCTCAGTTTGTGTTGTTCCTTTCTTCTGTCTAGTTTGTTGGGTTGTGTTAAGCCAGATTCAAATTTCAAGTTGGAATCTCTGATTTGTCTTCTTCTTCTTCTTCTTCCCTTTGGGTCTCTATTTCTGTGTCTTATCTTTCTGTTTGCTTGTGACTTTGTGTGGTGTGTGATGGGGGTGTGAAGTGGATGTTAAAAGTCTCACCTTTGGATTCATTAATGATTTGTTCTGTCCTTTGGACTGAAATCTGAAAATGGGTGTTCATTGCTAGGCATAAAGGGTCTGATCATTGATTTGATTAGGTGGAGAAAGATGGAGAATTTATGGGGGGGCCCTGGCTCTATTCCTGGGCTGGTTCTTAGGATGACACAGTTCACTTTTGCTGCTGGGTCAATTGCTTCCATGGCCACCACAAACAGTTTCTTTAATTTGACTGCCTTTTGGTAATCAGTCAATTCCCTTCTCCTCTCATTCAAGCCGAGATTTTGTTTTTGTTTTGTAAAACTCCATCCTGCACTCATTTCAGTTTGGTGTGAGTTTCATCAATGAGTGTTGTGTTCTCAAAACACATTACTCATATTACATGCTTGTCAATTGCTTATGCTTGATTCATCTTCATGGCTGAATGTGTCTGGATGACAGATTTCATGACTGTTTTGCTAACAAAATACATTAATCATGTCATATGTTAGTAGTTTGTTTTCTGATTGATTCATCTTCATAGCTGAATATGTATGGATGTCAATGTATTCAACCAATTTGAACCATTAGATAAAGATTGAATTGCTCATATATGAGATGTAAATCATCCGATCTTCATCCAACAGTTATGATTTATGAATGTGTGAATACTCAATGATTTTTTCATCTTTTATGGAGTAAATTGCAATGAGTGGCTTCATGAGATTGCCCTCTGCTTGCTCTTTCATTTTCATATTGTGAGGACACAACCTACTTGGTATTTGAACTATTCAATTCCAAATGACTTTGAAGCACTGAAGATGTATACAACGATTTACCTTACAATTCCAAATTCTAATTAGGCCCAGTAAGTGATTTTGTCGCAGGAAATTAATTGGTTGGTTGGTATCTTGATTTGTATTAACATGATCCAATAAAGAGGCAATGGATTTTACCTCCTGATCATGATTCACTTCTTGAATGCATTATAACCATGAATCTATCATCTTGGATGCTAGAATTGAGGAAACATCTGAATGTGTCTTTATGCACTTTGGCTCTTTGTGCAAAGGATGGCTGATTCGGCAGCTAGATACTAGAAACTACCTTCATTGTCTAGATGAAGTGCTTTTCTGTTCAGTTTCATGTTATTACTTTTCCTAGACAGCAAATAAAACATGTCTCATGAAATTTTTTGCTTCTGATGAAGTGGTGATCAAGAAATTAACCTTGCATTGTTCATGAATACTTCAATAGCAAGGTGTTGGATATAGCATAACTTAAATGCTGACTGTTCCACTGTTAATTGTGCAGTTACTTGATAGCTTCAATGGGTTTACAAATCATTTGGAGTTTTTTGCTAGCTTTAATGGATTTGTTTTCTTTGGTGAGAAATCAGAGCCTTCTCAACCCAGTACTAATCAGCCTCTTTGTAGTTGGAGATTGGGTTAGTTTCTTAGTAAACCTTTACCCTTCTCAGCTTTCTAACTACTGCATGTTTGGATAATCTTTATATCTCTTTCAAAAGTATGTTCAGAATAGAAGATACAAAGAATATTTTTTTCATAAGTACATTCATCACTCAAAAAAAGTAGGGTTAGAACAAACATATGATTAGTCTGTTTGTTATACACAGTGTATAGTTATGATGTTTATCATATGACAAGTTTTGTTCTTGATCACTGTCCATTCTTCACAGGTAACAGCAACACTGTCTCTAGCAGCAGCTTCTGCCTCAGCTGGCATAACAGTTTTGTACTTTCATGATCTGGGACACTGCCACTTTGGAGAGGAGTGCCAGAAGTACCAGGTTTCTGTGGCACTAGCATTCCTAAGCTGGTTTTCAACTTCAATATCATCACTAGTTATGTTTTGGCTGCTAGCTTCCAGATAGGAAAGTGTTGCTCTTTTTTGAAAATTTCCACTAGTTTCTCTCATCCAACTGAAGTTGAAGTTCATCTGATTGAAAATTATCTTTTCAAGCTGTTGATAGGAAGGAATCACATTAGTTCTGTACTCTGAAATTTAACTGGGGTAGCT
>Ga0099824_1010998_pt1 | contig 10420 bp, 11 predicted proteins | sample SiratrowhiteBW_FD_76837 | JGI IMG/M metagenome (GOLD analysis project Ga0099824, IMG submission 76837) | Root nodule microbial communities of legume samples collected from California, USA - Siratro white BW | ecosystem: Host-associated > Plants > Roots > Nodule | place: USA: California... | reverse complement strand
TATATTATTATTATTTCAAGAAAACTTAAGCTAATAAATATATATTTTTATATTATTATTCATTTTTATCATTATATTTTAATTTAAAAGATTACCCGGACAAAATCGGGTGTTGACAAATACCTTTACAATTGGCATCAGATACTTGATCTGGGTTTCAAACTTGTGAATGGTTACTACACGCAGCTCAGGAGCAATGGAGGAACGTGTCGAAGGGTTAGAGAAACAAATGATGGACCACGGACAAATGTTAGAGACGATATTGAAGAGACTCACCGATATGACGATGCATTCACCACGACATGATCACACTACAGAGCCACATCAAGAAGAGGACATTGCCTCTCAAATCACGGATCCCGGTGGAGGAGGACAGAATCGCAGAAAGTCGTGCTACAGGGGTGACGGGGACGCAAATTAGAGGTCCCAACATTTGATGGAGCAGATCCGAACGATTGGTCAGTGAGAATGGATTGTTTCTTTCGGGTGTCAAACATTCCGGTTGGGGACTGCGAGACCGATTGGCATAAACCTTGGTCAGTCTCGACATTGCATCAGTAGAGGCGGTAGTAGAGGACATCACAATCTGCGCCTCAGGACCACACGTACCAAAGAGAGCCAAAAGCACATAATTATCCTGACACTTCCAGGCAAGAAAGCAGGATTTTCAACAGTTGCGTTACCAGTTCTAATTGTTGCTGAAGGACATGGAAGGGTGCTAGAAACATAGACGAGTACATTATTTGCAGTCAACAATAGAGTAACTTGTTTGTACCAGGTGGGTAATTTGAGAAAGATTTTTTATGGGTGGTTGAGTTGTTGTGACAAGTTCCACAACATAGTAAGCAGGAGGATGGGGTAATTTGAGGAAGATAGTTTAAAGGGTAGTTGAGTTGCCGTGACAAATTCCACAATATAGTAAGCAGAAGGAGTAGTGATGGTCATTAATAGGATCAAAAATAACTAGTAAAGCAAACAAAAGGAATAGTGATGACCATTAATAGGATCGAAAATAGCTAGTAAAGCTTGTAGCTCTAATACTATAGAAATATAATTTTTATATATTGAGCACATATATAGTACAAATATAAGCAAATATATATATATATATATATATATATATATATATATATATATATATATATATATATATATATATATATATATATATATTACACAAAGATTTGTTCATGAATAATTGTAACAGAAAGATATAGAAAAATATATACACAATGACAACTAATTAAAGAATAACATAAGCTATAATTAAGGAAATATTATGATTCCTGAGCATGATTTACGACTGATTGTTTCTGATCAATGGAGAAAGAGAGTCTACACTCTAAAGATAGGATTTTATTGTAATTTTTTCTTAGGAATAAAAGTTGTATAGCTTATGCACGACTTCTTTTGCTTGAAGTGATTCCCTCGTATACAACTTACCCAAAAATATAATTAAAAAGTCTTTTACCCTTTTTGATGATTTATCTGAAAAATTGCACCATTTTAATGTAAAAGCTCAACTAGTATCCACTAACATCACAAAGCCAATGATAAGAATATAAGATGATCAAAATATAATAAAAAGGAAAAAAAGTACTAATGTTTAAAGACCAGGTAATAATATATTTGATTCGTCCCTACAATTAACACTAGGGTTTCATTAACCTTTCACAAAGTAACTTAATGTTTTAAAACACAGAAAATACCCACACAATAATAAAAATGCGAAAGTAATACATTCAAATGAACTAAACACACATTTAATGGTTAAAACTTGTATAACTAGTTATAGATATGTCTATTCTAAACAGAACTCGTCATGAATACACGTTAAAAAGGTCGTTAGGAAAAATTGTGTTTATACAACGGGGAAAAGTGAAAAATGTTATACCACAATTCTGAATTGAGAATTGCTTAGGCAAAAATGTAATGATAAGTATCTAAGTCTTGTACTTACATAACAAATTGGTTTTCATGTACATGTTTTGTCTAACTAGTAACTCGTCACCAATTTTCTGGTGTAGCAACTAGAGCATAGCAACAACAGTTGTGTATACTATTTGACCATACTCTGAAGAAATCATAAGTCATCATTACATATATTTACAAGTTGTCTTGCTCCTCTACTTCCTCTTCTCGCTTGTAATCCAAATGACCTTTCTAACTTTTTCCCTTCTGTAGTTCCACTCCTTTGAAAGTCAGCTGAAAGATATAGATCGTGCCATTTTTGGAGACAAATTGTAACAGATAAATGACAACAATGATACGAGACTTTCATAGAAAAAAGGTATAGGTTGGCAAGAATAGGCTTGCCCCTATAAGGAACACTAGAAAGCATGTTTGTTTTAGAACATCTGATTGTACTACTTTGGCTCTCTAAGATGCTCTCGTGCTTTGTTACAAAGATCAAGAATGTCATTATGATTAGGATCAAGACATAGGCCTGCTTCACAGTCCCGAACTGCAGAAACGTAATCACTCATTGAGTCATAAAATGCTGCTCGAAGATGTAATAATTGTAGATCTGGCTTAAAATCAATGGCTCTTGAAAGCTCTGCTATTGCCTCAGCTTCCTTGTGATCGTCCATCAAAACTGGTAGACAAAGTTTGAGTCAGAAGTTGATATGCTTTTTGCATGCAATAACATTGCACTAATATGTTTCAAAGATTTGAGTATATTGTGCTCATATTGCTTTATCATGATGATGAAAGCAAACAATCCTATCTCAACATGAACCAAGACCATAAATCAAAACAAAAGGGTAGAAAACTGCAAGGTAAGTACAAACTCAAAAGATCTCACAATTATTGATCACTCTTGGTAATATAAAATAATCCAAAATAAATATGTACCCTACAATAATGTATAATTTGATCAACCTTGATTTTATTTTAACATTTAAAGCAACGATGTTCATTTTTTATACTGCATTAAGTGTGAAAGATCCACGAGTCATTTCCTGCAACACTCAGGCAGAATGATATTTTTTGAGTAACAGACAAGGGCCATTTATGTAAAAGGAAAACTTCAATAATATAGGCTAACAACATGGACATTGGAATTCAAGTATATAAAAAAACAAATGAAGGATCCAGAAAGATGAAAAACATTAATGTTTCATGCAGTTATATGATACATAGCAAAATGAAGGAAAATGATCAAGTACTATATTTTCATGAAAATCTAAAATGTATTTGTGAAGTTGCATAGTTGGACCTTTTAAATCTAGGAAAATAATACAAACATTATAGTTTGTAACAAATGCCACAGAAATGGCTTGCAAATTACAATCACAGCTGCAATATCCCTTCTTAACCATTATGAAAAATCAAGAAGAGAAAAAAAGGATAATAGAAGAACCACTTGTATGAGACTCACCTGCTGCCCTATATCTGTAAGGATAAGTCCTGAGAGGATCCAATTGTGACGCCATACTAAGATCACTCTTTGCCATGTCACGATCACAATATTCTGAACGTTTCTCATATGCTGATGCATTGCTACGAGCCTTTTCTATTAGCTTTGTCATCTCATCATATGCTGCTTTGCGATGATTTTTAAGATGATATACACGTGCCAACCCTTGATGTGCTCGTGTATGTTTGATGTTCAGAGCATTCATGTAGCAGTCAGCGGCAAGGTCTAGTTTATCACAGTCTACGTAGACACTCCCTAGATTATTTAGTGCCTACAAATTTATAGGAACGAAATTAGAAATACGTTATTACTTCAACAGTGATATTAACATAACATGTTTAATCCAAAGCTTGACACTCACTTGTCCTTTCCGAAGACCATCTGAAGGGCACCTAAGAGCTTCTTCTAAGAGATGGATCACATACTTAGAAGACTCTGAATCAAGATTTGAGTCAGCTAATGCATAAGCTTTGAGAAAGTAAGCTTCAAATGATCTTTGAATTGAAATAGATTCCTCAGCCTTTGCTAATGCTTCTTCACGATGACCAGTGTCATACAATATCCATCCTTCATACACAAGTCTTTCATGGTCAGAATTAGAATGATTTCTAGCCATTCGCAAACTACGCATGGCAGCCTTTGGACAATTCAACCTGCAAGATTAAGGAACATCAACACCCAGAATAGTCAATCTGCAACATTAGAATGAACCAGGACTAAGATAGATTAGCCATCTTAAGCAGATAACAATAAAGTAGTGATGCTATTAAATAGTAAAACTACAAAATAAGTGCTTAACTAGACAAGATAAAATTAGTACTAAAACACAATCGATCAATTTTATACACTTTTGAAATTATACTTAAAATATAGATAGAGTTTTGGAATATTGTGTAATAATTACTTCAAAGTAGAACCTATCCAGTACAAAGTAAAAATGTTCTACGATCCCAGTATTTTGTCATAGTTTGCTTTGATGGATGGGATATATGACGATTTTCTCAAATTTTTGAAAAAAACAATGTGACTATATTATATGGCCAGTAGCAAACGAAAAGAATGCACAAAATATTTCTAATCATATTTCAATATACTCTTCTTACTGACAGAAAAATAAACTCTTTTTATATATAATTCATTTGATAACTCTTTTATAATAATATAATAACAATAACAATTTGGAAACAATGTTCTAAATAATTAAAGAAGTGATTATCAAATATTTGTATATTTAATCTAAGTAATCAGAATTTAACTGGTAATGAAAAAGCAAACCATTTATGACAACTCATTCGCAGAGAATTCTTGTACATACAAAAATATGAAGTAAGAATAAGATATAATTGAATTAATGTAGGGATTTCACTCACCTTAGCAAAAGGAGAGATTGTCGAAAACGTAAAAGACTTTTCCCCGGATCATTTGCTAACATTTGGTGTACAACAGCCAACGAACCAATATCATCAACGGAGGACCACCGATCATACAACTGCATCCAACAATCAGCTTGGCACCACTGTTGAACAACAGGACTGAGTAGTTCTATCAAGTGCTCCCCATGCATATGCCCATAAAACATCATATAATTTGGATCCAACGTCAAAATTGCCCGAACATCTCTAAGGGCTCCTTCATAATCCTCCATGGCAATCAAGAACCAAGCTCTCAGTTCAAGGCAATCCGAAGAAACCTTGAAACCGATTATTTTATTGATTTCTGCAATGGCAGATCCAATCTTATTCTCTTCCAAGAAAGAAACAGCTCGAAATTTATAAGGAAAGGAAAGAGTTGGATCTAAATCAGTTGCAGATTGCAAGTCCATTAGTTTCTCCTTCCCCATACAATACAAAGACCTTTCTTGATACATCCACCCAACTGGTTTGTGTTCTGAAAGAAGTGAGTTCATCAACTTATATGCTGAATACGTGTGACCACGCTTATATTTGGCCCTTGCAACTCCCACCACTGAATAAACATGCCCTGCTTCCACTGCTGCCTGAAACCAATGTTGTGCATCCTTGTATTCTTTTCTCTCAAGCATAACCACGCCCATTTGGTGAAACGCAACTTGCTTCTCCCAACCATCTTTTGCGCACTCCACTAACCTCTCCAACAACATCACTGTTGTGTTAGATCTCATCTCTTCCTCCATCGAAATCTGACTCAAAAAGTAATACAACATAAATGACGCGTGCCCCGCCATAGCTAGCCTATCCCTACCCTCTGGACTACAAAACATCTTCACAACACTCGGACACTGCATCGAACCGGGGAGCTCTCGGAGAAAAACCTGCAAACAAGCTGCCACAAGAAGGTATGCAGTTTCCTCCAATCCATACTCAACAAGCAACAAGGCATCTTCCATTTCACAAACTAGGAAAGCCAAATGTGCGTCACATGCATGCTTCATCTCGTCGCAACAAAACCGATTCGCCAAAGACAACAACTCCAAAACAACCTTAGGCTCCAAATGGCTCAACCTCTTACTTCTACTAAACTCCTTAGCAGCTGTCAGTGCCTCAACAGAAAAACAATTTTGTGAAAAGTTAATGTTCTCCCTTTTTGACTCTATGAATTCCCCATACAACATTGTCTTAAAGGGCCTTGAAAGTGAGGCCATGTTGAACCTATTGCACCTAATTTCATCTTCACCAACAAAAAACGACATGTCACCATTCTCTTCCTCCGAGGTGGAGCATGGCTCATCATCAACCTCTATCATCGTTGCACTATAACCATCATCACTATCACGATCCCTTGCACGAGCATGCGTGCACGGGCAAGGATCAAACACCGACTCTGGGTCATAGCCTGGCTCCAACGTGGCTCGGGGACACTCGAGGTTCCTCCCGCTGCAATCCATGGAAGTGGAGCCGATGAGCTCGTCCTCCCGGCGCTCGTAGCGCAGCCACGCGGCGAGCACGATCTTATCATGCACGTTAGTAGCATGTTGTCGAGCTGAGCGAAGGCTGCGACGGAAGAGCTTGGGGTCTGCCAACCCGCGAAAGATGGTGCATTGCTCGAGGAAGACCTCGGTGCGCTCGAACTGGGGGCGGTCCTCGGCACGACGATACGCACTGGCGAGGGTCTCCACGAAGTCGAGAGACACGAGGGACGATTCGATTTTGGGTTCAAGAAGGTTTGTCATGGGGAGGCCATAGGGGAGAAGGGACCCATCACAGAAGACAACCTCGGAAGGTGGGGTGGCGATCGGAGGTTGCATGTTCCGATTGGATTTGGTCCTAAGGGTTTGGCTCTTAATGTGGTCGTGGAGTTGTTGGAGAAGCTTATCGCCAATTCCACTGCCAGTGCCGGCGCCGGTGCCAGTGCCGGAGGAGGGGTTGATAGCGTACACCTGGGTGCCCTTGCAACCTTCAATGATCTTCAAGCTACGCATTGTTTGGAAGATGTTGTGTTGCATTTTTTACAGAGTTCAACAAATTCTCAAGCAATGAATTAATGAATGAAGAATCTCTAAGGCGGTGACATTGGATATATGACACTGCAAACACCGTTGGATTATGCTTTGGGGGAAAGAGAAAACTTTGAGACAAGAGGAATGTAAATAATTGGTTGATTTTTGAGGATGTTTTTGTATGGTTTTGGGTGACCCGGGATTTTCTTCCTTTTCCTTTTCTCCTTCCCTGCTGTTTTGTTTAGGTTTCTTATTTCTTTATTTTGCTTTTGGGTTTCCGAGAAAATGGAGGCAAAGGAAGAAGCAGAAAATAGGGAAGGTAGGAAGGGAATAGGAATGATTGAGGAATGGCCAACTAGGTGTGACGAGGTGGAGATAGATGTGGCCGTTAAAGCAGTTATGTTTTTCCTCTCTCTTAGGGTTTTCTTTTTCCCTCTTCCTCTCTCTTTTCTATGTACTTTTGATTTTTTTTTTTTTTATTCTAAATATATGGATTTGCCCACTTTTTTCTCATTAGGGTTTGCTATTTCTACTTCGGTTTTGATTTGCCTCTAATTTTTATTTTGTTGAAAATAGACAAGATGAGAACGACAGAGAACAGGGTACAAATATGTTGAGAGAAATAAAATTTCGAGACTTTGGATTTTGGGCATATAAGTTTTTACTCTCATCTTATTAGACATGCAACTTTGGCATTTGGAAAATATCTCACGTTAACTATGCTTTTCTTAGGTCTTGTGACCAAGTGCGGAACTCTTCATTAACATGTGATTGAAGAAAAGGAAAAGTATTCTTCACTAGTTACTTCCATTTACCCATTGGCACTAATTTTTCTTAATAAAATTTTATATAACAATAAAATAATAATTTATTTCAGTATTAAAATTAATGTATTTTACTGCATCTCACAAATTTTTAAACTTCACCTTCACAATTGGATGAAATGATTAAAATTACCTACGAACCATCACTGCTAACAAAGAAGATGAGAAGGAATTAGAAGAAAAAAGAGAAAAAAAATGCTACAATAAGAAAAAAAAAATCTCGTTCTAATTCTTAAATATATTTCATATGTTTTAGAAAACATTTTCCATAAAACTCATGGAAAACATATTCTGGAAGGTATGATGTATTGCTTTGGAAATTTTATTCTAAAAATATTGTTCTAAAAATCCAGTCCTGCTATGAAAAACATGCTTCATGAATTCTAAAAAGTGTTTTAGATAAATTTCTAAAACAGGTGATTCATAAGTCATTTTAAATAAGATAAAATAGTCATTTTAAAATTGTGAGAGTGTAGGTTCAAATTTAGGGGTGTAGGAACTAATCGCCCTATAATTTGCATGAAGGCCCAAGATCTATTTCAAAATTAAAATGAAACTTGGACGGATTCTTCCTGCATCATTATCTCACCCTGCACCTCCATAGAACATTGAAAATGTCTAGTCTTAATATATAATATCATATTCCAAGTCTACCCTTCACCCCACGTATCTCACGTATCACAGTTTCAAACTTCCAATGTTTGCAATTCCGATAATAAAGAAAGCAAATGGACCTTCGTAAACTTGAGTGGTGCACTCGCAGTGCAGGGGCACCTACAAACTTCAGATTGCGCAATTTCCACATCTCGTAGATTTCGCTCACGATGATGGCGACGACGAACATCATTATTTCATTCTTATGCTTTTCTCTCTCGCAATTTGATTTGCTCTTTGTTCTGTGGATGATTCATTTTATTTATTCATATCTGGGCACCAAATGAATTCTAGCAAGTATCAATGAACATAGATTTCTCTTGCCACTTTTCTGCTATATTATATGTGCAGAACAGATAACTTTTAAACCCTATTAATTATTGGGTAGGATTCTCTCTATTCCTTGGATTGGTTATCGACAGACAACATTATTATATAAGGGAGATTAATTTAGTGAGGAGGAGCTTGGAAACAGCGAGAAGACAAAATCTCAGTCCCGATTCCTCAAAGAGAAGAGTAGCAGTGCAAGATGAGATGCCAAAGCTCAAGTAAATGGAATGTGAGATAGAGGTTACACGTAACCAATGTCCAGAATAGGAAAAATCCATGAACTGGCTTAAAGCTTGAAGATGTTGCGTGTGCTTGTAGGAATGCTCAACACTCTCAATTGAATTGTTCTAATTGTGTATGTAGTTAGTATAAATTATTTATTTTACTTTTTGTGTAACAATTACTGAAATAAATAAGTTTCACGTTTCAATATGCGAGTGCTTTCGTGAATGACAAAAGCATAATGTGATAGAACTGTAATATCATGTTTTTAAGGTTTTCAAGAATGAACAGATCATATTAGATACAATTCAATATACAAAATATATACCGAAATCAATCTTAAAATCCAGTATACAAAATTCGGTATACAATCTCATATACAAAATTTTAAAAAATGTATACCGAATTATGTTCATTCCAATATATAAATTAAGAGATGTATACCGGATTGAGCCTGTTTTCCAGTATACATCATACTTTTATTTTAAAGTTTTTCATGCCGATTTTTATAATTTCAAAAAAGGTATTAACGTCATTTAAAAAAATTATGGAGATGCATGAAGAAGCCATCTGAAAATTGAACCCAAACCACCGTTGTTTCCCAATGATAATATACAATTAAATATCCTTTTTCTTTTCGGTCACGACGATAAAAAATACCAACTTCAAGGGTTCAAATATAGTGAGACCCGTGCTACTAATAATAATATTAATAATTGCACTTCATGTTATAATAACTACGTACTGCATGATTGTTGAAATAGCCCGCTATACAAAGCAAATTTAATTTATTGGCTGTCATCTTTTCAAATTTCATTATGAAGTGAATGACAATTCAACAAACTGATTCTAGGTGCTTAGGATTCTGCACAAATTTAATTAATTGAAAACAAACAAAACTTAGCTCTAGTCTGAAAACAATTTTCTCTGTCCAAGACTTTCTGACTTTAAATTAATTGGTGACAAGTGACTTCTTGAGCAGTTTTTCCTCTTGTTCAGGCCACCTTCATGCCTTGAAGTACCCAATTCATTCAAGGAAAATGATACTTTGACACCGCATTTTCTCTTACTTCCATTTGACACTCCGATGTGACATGTGCTGTCCCGCGTGACAATGAAAGAGAAAACGCACTTGTTTTGGAACACATGTGTCTTAGGAGTGGAATGTCTAAATGGTTAGCTCAGATCAAATAAGTGGTTCGATGTGTGTAATTTTGGAACACACACGTGTCGGAGGGGTGAAAACACTAAGTGGATAGCTCAATTCAAATAAGTGGTTCGCTGTGTGTAGTTTTGGAACACACACGTGTCTCAGGGGTGAAAACACTAAGTGGTTAGCTCAGTTCAAATAAGTGGTTTGCTGTGTAATTTTGGAACACATATGTGTCTCAGGCGTGGAATGTCTAAGTGGTTAGCTCAGTTCAAATAAGGGGTTCGCTGTGTGTAATTTTGGAACACACACATGTGTCTCAGGGGTGGTAGGTCTAAGTGGTTAGCTCAGTTCACCTAAGTGGTTCGCTGTGTGTAGTTTTGGAACACACACATGTGTCTCAG
>Ga0099824_1010997_pt1 | contig 10420 bp, 2 predicted proteins | sample SiratrowhiteBW_FD_76837 | JGI IMG/M metagenome (GOLD analysis project Ga0099824, IMG submission 76837) | Root nodule microbial communities of legume samples collected from California, USA - Siratro white BW | ecosystem: Host-associated > Plants > Roots > Nodule | place: USA: California... | reverse complement strand
CACAGTATGTGGTAACTGGTTTATATGATCAAATGCTAATTATATAAGCTCAATATATAAAGAAAACATTGTAATTTCAGTAATAATTTTATCATATATATTATATATATATATATATATATATATATATATATATATATATATATATTGAAATATATAGTCAATGTATGATATGCATATTAATATGTATATTGATGATGAGAGTGAAATTATTACTCGAGGTGACATCACAGTATGTGGTAACTGGTTTATATGATCAAATGCTAATTATATAAGCTCAATATATAAAGAAAACATTGTAATTTCAGTAATAATTTTATCATATATATTAAGATATCAAAGGATAAAAATTAAAGAAAGTTTATGTAACAGGATTAAAATTAGTTCATAAATTACACTAAATAAGTAATAGATATTAATATTTATTACCACATACTTAATAATAATAATTATTCAAAAAGTATCTTATAACAATCACACTATACATACACAATATAACTAAAAGTTTCATACCTTATTGACGATATTTCAATTAAAATTTTTCATTCCATATATTATTAAAAAGATACATCCCTCTCTTCGTCTTTTTATATATATGATATATAATAATATATGGATATAATGGATATAAGCAGATAAATGATCGTCATATAATAATATATGGATATATGATATATAATAATATATGGATATAATGGATATTTAAGAAAAATACATTTTAATTAAAAAATTAAAATTGTGAAAGTTATAAAGATAAAATGGTCCTGTGAGATTTAAAATATATTTAATAGATCTTTAAAAAGAGTTTCTTATAACTTGTATCTCTTAAAATTTTAAATAATATAGTACAATTTACTATCTTAATAGATGAATTTCAAAATTAAAAGTGATTTTAATTAGATATAATATCATGTTAGCACCATTATTGACTCAAATTCCATCTATTCTTGTTATTAACACTGACTAAAAAAACATGTACAAATTTTAGGTAAATATCAAAGATATGTTTCAATCTTAAAAATAATTATTAAATTGGTGCATTTTATTATTTTATTATTGTCCCCTTATAATAATTTATGGTGTGATATTTATTTGTGATGCATGTGAAATGCAAGAGAACACAGCTGTATTATCATTGTTGGGATTAGGTACTGTCTTGTCAGTTGAAGACCTTGATGGTTACCGGAACGTGGAAGCTATAAGAAAGATTGTGAAGTTTTCCCATATTGGGACATACACCCTCCGATGAATGTACTTCAGAATTACCTTGTGGTCAATGAGATGCACTTGTAGGTAGGTACCATATGCTATTAGCACGACATAAAACAACTTTAAAACATTTATATTTTTACAACCAATAATAATGAAACAATCAGATAATTAATATATTAATATTTTAATTATATTTTTCTAGGTTAAATGAAAAATATTATTAAATTAAAATTGTCAAGTAGGTATTTATTTGATAAAAATGACATATTTTTTTCTAAAGTGAAATAATTTTAAATTAAAAAAATCTTATTAATAATTTAAGTTATTGAAGTTACTTCAAATCAAAATATTTGAAATAATTAATTAAAAAAACTGCACTGATCATATCATTTCACCTTCAAATGTAATATTTCAAAATATTTAAATTTTAAAATAAAAAATGTACAATCTTATTTTTTTAAAATAATATTTTCGTATTTCCTGTTTCACGTAATATATATATTTTTTTATAATTTCTTAATAAGTATTGATAGGAGAAGGAATAAAAAGAAAAAAAAAAGTATTTCTTATTCATCAGGTAATATGATTAGTCTATAAATAAGTTAAAGGTCAATTGTTAAAGAAACTAGTACGAAAAATTTTCACAGGTTAATTTATGAATAAAATAACTTTAATTTATACAGAAATTTATTTTTTATAAGTGTTTTTTTAATATCTAGAAACATTATAATATGATATGAGGAATGAGATAAAAATAAAATTGTGGTGATGAGATGTTTGATTATTTAAAAAATGTTTGATATTTATGGGTGTTAATATATCTTTATTGATGTACATATGCTTGATTTAGTACGCCGATTATAAAAAAATAAAATATGTTTGATTTAGTCAGCCTCAAACAAAATAATCAGCTAAATAATTTAGAAATATTAAAAGAGTGTACTGCATAATAATAATAATAATAATAATAATAAGAAGAAGTTGGTTTTATTTTACAGTTTAACATTCCAAAACATTGGTTGACATAAAATGGTAGCAACTTGTGTCTTTAATAAAGTGATTTAGTATTTATATATGAATAATGTTACTTTATGTATGAAATAAATCCTATTTAGGAATATATATATATATATATATATATATATATATATATATATATATTAATTTGAATTATGAAATAAAGCATATTAGGAAGGAAAACACTTACACTGTGTATAATATGTGGAGCTTAAAGTTGAATTGTTGTTGGTGTTAATTCAATTGGAAGCTTGTACTGTTAAGGCTTTTAACATATCCCATCAAGTATGGTCCCAACATCTTCTTTTTGGTTGTCTATGTATTAAATGCAATAAAAATGGTGTTGTAAAATATGAACAAAGCTTGCAACTTGTATTTTAGAGATTTTATTGGTTGTTTTATTATATTTCTTGGTTCGCACACATGTCTTTATGTTAGATGTTATATATGGTGTGGAATTTGCTTTTGAGAAATGATAGGTAGAGACAGTGAGTTGAGAGTGATTACGTAGTTGTGATTAATGTTGCCATTTATTAGATATGAATTTTGTCCATAATAGATTACTCTAACTATTTATGGTTTGTTTCTTGATTAGATGAGACTCGATTTAGTCTTTGAATTTCTTTTATATATTTTTCTTTTATTTGTATGTTATGCTCCAAATGATTGATATGAATTGAAGTTTAGAAAGGAAAATTATAGAATAATAAAATTTTGTATATTTTTTTGTTTTAAAAATAAACTTATTACATCGCGTAGTTACCATGGCTAAAAAAATAATAACCTGAATAAATAAAAAGATGAAAAAAAAAAAATGTGTTTGTATCAACTAGGTTTATATTTTAGAGTTATTATGAACAGACGTATGCAAAATTGTCATGCGTTTTTTTCATTTTTTTCTAATTATTCAAGAGTTACAACCTGACCATGATAATTGAACTGGTAGACATATATCACTTCAAATTTCATAAGTTTAGTAGTGATTGAATTGGTAATTGAGATATTTAATCTTCTATGTTCTTTTATCCTAATATATTTCAAAAGGGAAAAAAAACAAAAAGGTGCTCATAAGTTCATAAGTCCTAAGCTAATATTGAAATAAATATTAAAGTATAATTAATATTAATGTCTTTATTAATTTATTGGTTCGCTTAAGATTCGAGGTTATGATTTGTAGAAATTATCATAATATTTATATTGTTCATTTACAATGTGCATTAAAAAATATAAGATTATTTTGAAAGAAATATAATCGAAAGATCCCTGATAATGTTTTTTATAAGTTATAATTAAGCAAACTTATTTAGTATCAAAATTACAAAATAAATCTATTATTAACACATTCTATTTGAGTTAGTGCTTTAAAATAACTAAATTAATATAATAATGAGTATAATCAATAAATTAATAATTAGATAAAAAAGATTATACATCTTGATTTAGACCCGATTACAGTAAATATTTTTTTTGAGAAGCCTCCTAATATCTTGACCTAGATAAGAAAGAAACTAATGTAGAAGTGAACTTTTGTGAGAACCAAATGCAATTGTAGATGCTGATTAACATTTTGAGAAAAGTAAAAAACACATAACCAAAAGTTACAGCCTTGTAGCTTGTACAAGAGAAAAAAGAGATTGCAGCAAAAACTCAAAGGGGAGAATAAGCCAAAATGATAGAGTCATTTGGAGCCATATTTTGTTGCAGAAAAGTTTCAAGCGTCACTGTGGTGGTTCCACGACCAGTTCGACAAATTTTGGAAGTTAGTTTTATTTTATTTATTTCTACAACAATAATTTGCACTTTAGTTTTGTTCCTGGAGCCTTCCCCATGACACGACACTTTAGTTTTTTTTTTTCAAAATTCTTAAATGGATATTTTTTTTTTAATTCATACTATATAAGTAAATCGTGTTTAGTTGTAACGATTTTCGTTACGAAGAAATCATATCGATTTTAATTAATTTAGAATTAAATCTGTATTATTATAGTATAATTTTAGATATTAATTGAAATTATGTTGATGTGACAGATTTAATTATTTTAAAATTATAATAATACGATACCATTTTAATTAAATTTTATTACACTAAAATAATGTTGGTGTGATATAATTTTAGTTAAATTTTTAAAATTATATTATGATGACATAATTTCATTAATTTTTTTTAATAAAATTATGTTAACTTGACATAATTTACTTATAATGAGAATTATTATTTTTTTTATATTGTGTGAATTTCTAACTACTACAACGAGAAAAAGCCGAAAAAAAAAACTTGTAGGTTACTTTTAAAAGTTAAATACCCAAGATAACCTAGTCGTTGGTTGTTTTAAGCATATAAACTAAAGAAAGAAAACTTAAATAAATAAATGAATGAAAAAGAGTGGGATCAACTTATTTGTATTCCACGACTAATTATCTAAATTTAAGAGTAACGATATTTGACAGTGTATAAAGTAAAATATAATTATTTAATATTTAAATAAATTTATTTTATTATTATATAATATTTTATTAAAAAATGGAGTTAAATGGAAATAATTGATGAATAATGATATTAAAGTAGAATTTTCCGTATTCTAAGTCTCTGGTCTTTAAATAAATTTTCACTCTGTGTGAGTAGAAGTATCGATAAAAGAATTCCGATATTAAAGTCAATCTTTAAATATCGTAGTTTTATCTGAATGGAAAATACATTTCTCTCTCGTTTCTCATTTATAGGAGTCAAAATATTAATCTCCGATAACTTTCCCATACTATTTTTGTCAGAATTGTTAGGTAGCTATGTTCCGATAGGGAAAACAATATTATAAGTAACGTGACTGAAAGTATCCGACCTATATCTCGACCTTCATAGCACAATATTAATATCTTATATTAATGGGTAGTACAAATTAATGACACATTGATGATCTTTCTTATAGAAAGAGTAACTCCTCTTTATATATATATATATATATATATATATATATATATATTAAATACTACAATTTTCAATCCCTTTTATTAATATATAATATAATATTTAAGACAATTATCTCTTTTTCTTACCGTTATTTAAATTATTTTCTAAATTGCAACTTTTTCTCATCAATATATACATATATAATATACATTTTTTAAATTATTTTCAATTTGACTTTTTTTCACTTAAAAATTTATTACTTCTAATATTTCATTATCTCTATTTTGAATTTTTATCTAAATAAATTATTTTGTGCTTTATTTTTTATCAAAAGAAGAGTTAAATAAATAAATAAAAAACACTCTATAGATGTTAAAAGCGAAAAAGATATTTTCAAAAAATAATTAATTATTAAAATGAAAATAAAAAAATAAATTATAATTTATTTAAATAATATATAATTAACTTTTTTTTTATTTTTGTGTATATATTTTATATTATTATTTACATTTAATTATATTTTAAAATTTTAAATATTTTGAATATCATAATTATGTTATCTATGTGTACTGGAAGATAACAATGAAAAATAAATTCAAATTTCTACTTTTCTTGTATCTTTCATACTTATTTTTAATATATTAATAAAGTGGAGAGAATTGCAGTAATTAGTAACATATTTCAGTAGAAAGATAATTATTTTCATATGATTTATTAATTTAAGTTCTTAAGATGAAAGGTTGAAATTGATAGAAAGCAGAGATTAGTGTTGTTGATGATTAAAGAAAAAACAATTATTCTACATCTTTTTGTTAACGTGTAAAGGGAATGTGGTACACTATTCATGTAAGAAAAAAACAAGTTTATTCATATTACCTTATATAATGTGTGGAGAATGAGTTATAATAACTTTATATGAAAATTAAACACTAAAACTAGTTTTAATTTGAATATATTATCTTGATCTAAAATTATTAATATACGTATATATATATATATATATATATATATATATATATATATATATATATATTTTTTTATATATATATTTATATAAAAAAAAAAAAATATTTTTAAATATATTTATTATATTAAAAAATATTAATATATAAATATATATATATATATAGATCTATAGATATATATATATATATATATTTATTTATTTATTTATTTATAAGAAAAAAAAAAAGTGATGGCCAACCCCATTCCGAGAACGTGCGTCCCTCCTGGTTGGAAGGAGAGGAAGTGCATTTATTGAAAATGCATGATTGAGGGTTCGTTTTCTTACCACTTACGACAAACTTTCAAATCGAGTATTTTCTGACGAAAGCTGCTGTATTAAGAAAAACAAAATATAAATATTGTGAAAAAAATGAGAAAAGCACAACTTAATTAATAAACACGCTAACATACAATTTGTAGGGAAAGTTTAAAAATAATTAGTTTACACTACTTTCTGATTGTTTTAAAATTTCAATTAAATATTTAAACTAAATATTTATAATTAAGTATTTGATATTCTACAATTTTCTAATTGACTCTTTATGAGAATGTTTTTACAAACTTCAAAATAAAACTACAAAAATTATAGATGATTTTAATTTTAAAGACCTGATAAAAAATTATTGAAAGTTCAGAGGCACATTAAACCCTTTAAAAATTTAACATACATATTTTCATAATGATTTATATAAACTCCGTCAATTTTAACTCCACCTTGATATATGTGCGGATCAATACATGAAACGAGTTAAGCTTGTGGTTATTTTTTTTTTTAAATCGCAAAGAATAACACTCGTACCAACATATTTATTACGTTATTGGCTCCTACAATCGATTTCCACACTCCATCATTGGTTATGGAGGACCGTTTTTTAAGTTTTCAATGTCTTGGCATGGCTAGAATAATGTCACTGCATGTGCAACAACAATAATAACAATATAATAATAATATATCAAAATTAAATAACTTTAAAAATACTTTTTACTTTACTTTTTTTTCCTCGAAACATGCAATTTTATTACATTTTTTTGTTGGGTGAGGATTTACTTACTTCAAAATTAAATCAAATAATTATTTTCAATTTTAACCTTCTATCTTAATTTACATCAAGAGATTGAATAAGTGAGTTAGTAATACATATTAATTATCTATAATATGGAAACAACAATTTCCATCTTATTTTACATTACTGGATTAAATTAGCAAGTTATAATACATTTCAGTTATCTATATAATATGAAAACTATAATATCAATAATATTTATGATTTTTTAATTTAAAAATTTTGATTACGTGTTTATTAAGAAGTAGACTTTAAGTTTAGTTCCATCTTATAAAATTGATTTGTAAAGTGAGATTTTATTTATTTATAAACTATTGAAATGTTTCATTTTAGTCAATATATAGGATTTCTAACACACTTGTTATAGCGAGACTCCTCAACTCGAGTGTAAAACTTATATATAAAGGTATATCTATAGTAGTCTAATAGCAGGTGATCTGACAGACCTAACAACCTTGTTATGATAGATTCTGATACCATACCAATAAATGTATTTTAAACTTAAATCAATTTTACAAAACTGATTTATAAAGTAAGATTTGTTTTTTAATGATGCTATTCATGTTTATGATACGTATATATATTTTAAAATATATATATTTTATGTATAGATTTTAATTATGTATCTATTATATAAGTAAGTTAAAGGATGTAATTAGGGATGCTACAAACTTAATTTCTTATATTTCTTTATTTTTTTCTCTTATCTTCTTTTGTGATAGTGATACTTTTAATATGTCTATTGGATGAATTACATCGATTTAAAAGTATTATTATGTACATTAAAAAACAAATTAAATATCAAAATTTTTAAAAGGTTTGTTTAAATACGTAGTTATTATTAAACATACATTTTATTAATTATATTTTTTACTATTATTATAATATCCTAAAAACATAAAACTTAACTAATTTTAAAATGTATGCATAAGTTGTTCTTAAATATTTACAATACGTTGAAATTTAAAATGAAGTTTTTCAAAAGTAAATAAACATGAGACTTTCTTTATATGTTCATTGATGTTCTCATACTTGTAATACCCTATGCTTATTTGCCAGAGCGCGATCATCAATATTTATAATGTATTTAACTTGTCACACAATAATTCATTAAAATAATTAGAATATATGTAAATAATTTGACAATTCTTAAAATTTGTATTGCGTACTAATACTAAAAACTAACACGTGTCTTTTATAATATGTCTAGTCGTCGTCTTAACTGTAATTCCAACTAACAACCAGATACTTATATGGTCCCTTTGAGATCTCTGACTGCTCTCATGCTTGAATGGGTCATAATCTTCTATCAAATTCTTACAACTTGATATTTATATCAGGATATTGATATATTAATTCAAATACTAGATCCCCATGATAACAGTTCACAAACCATCAGTCAAAACTAAATTAATATAAATATAAATTTCAAACTAATATAACTACAAAATTTAAAAAATCATATAAATGCTAATTAAATCATCAAATATGTTCCATTTGTCTGCATTAATATAAAACATCAGATCTCAGTTCATTTGAATAAATTCTAATTTCATCATCATAAAAGTTTCTGTTAATAATACACCCTAGTTCATTAACAAGGATCTGACCTAGGATTCAATCTAAAAAGAAATTCCAATTTTTCATAATCAACATATTCTTTAACTCAAAATAAACTTAAAAAATTAAATAAGTATTTCCTTACTTTAGAATCGTATATTTTTCAAGAGATACACCTATAAAATAGAGAACACAGAAAATTTCTTAACTTACTTTTAGATATTTAAAAGACCAAACACATAGCTATATACTCACATTAGCAAAAATTCACCTTTCTAAGTCATATTTCACATGCAAAAATAAAAACTCATCCATACCAAATAAATAAAGAATAAAAAACTATAAATCTGTTAAAAAATATATAAAAAAATACTCAAAATAAATATGTACTTGGTTCAGACAGTCCTAAAACTCTTAATCTTCTAGGTGGTGGACTCTAAAATCTTAAACAAAAGTTAAGAGATTTTTCTCAACCTAGAGATAAAATGATTTAGAAGATGAAGAATTAATTTATTTTATATTATATATAGAAATTTATAATTTAAAATATTAAAATAGTAAAAGCAATTTTTTACAATTATAATATAATAACTTTTAAAACATAATTTATATGAGATTTTTCAAAAATTTACTATTAACATACATAAATATTAATATTTATTATAAATTAATGAATTATTGTTTATAATATATATGAAATTGATAACGTGATATTCTTGGATTTACAAAAATTATATTTAGTTTTGGTCCATCCCTGATTTCAATGTCACCTCCTAAAAAGTCATTATCCGTGACTTTTTAACAGCAAATTTGCACACAAAACTTATTCATTTCATAATGTGTACAATATCTTCTCAAATTAAATTTGAAGGGTCTACCTTGATAACATATCTAATATATTTAATAAAATAAAAAACATTAATGTAAAATTGTAAATTAAATTAGAAAACGACATTAACTATATCTATAATATAATAACTTGTGCCTTAATTAATACTATTACTCATAAAAATAAATAAATTCATAAGATGAGTCATTTCTTTCTGTCCTGATTTATCACCACTTGTATAGTAGACATGGGTGTTAGGCTCAATTTCCTCTGCTAATTAAGATAATAATGCCCACCCAGATGAATTGATATTTATAATATAATATTTAAATAGCGTTTGCTATATAAGTTAAATGCAGTTACTTTTATTAAGATTGAGCTTGACGGTTTTTATAAAATCTATGAAAGACAGAAATAGTGTCCGTTTCATAGTATTATTTTTTAAAAATTGACCGACTATACTTATAAGTAAAATAGAGAGAGCAAATTAATTTTGAAGACTCATTAATCTGTCTACTTAAAAAAAAAAACACTCATTTCGTATTGAGCTATATATGTTCTCCGCGTCCTTTAAGCTAAATATAAGGATGCATAAAATGTAGCAACACCATGGTAACGAAAAGTTTGAAAGGAAAATTATTTATTTAAATAAAAGTTAAATACAGCAAATTATGTAGGTTATGGGTAATTATACAAGTAATGAATTTGTTTTGTGAAATGGAGATACCAATTATATTGTCAAGATTTTTTTTTTTTTTAAAGAAACATGTATATCAATTGGGATAAGCTATTATTGTTATAAAGCTATAGATTATAATATATATATAT
>Ga0099824_1010994_pt1 | contig 10424 bp, 8 predicted proteins | sample SiratrowhiteBW_FD_76837 | JGI IMG/M metagenome (GOLD analysis project Ga0099824, IMG submission 76837) | Root nodule microbial communities of legume samples collected from California, USA - Siratro white BW | ecosystem: Host-associated > Plants > Roots > Nodule | place: USA: California... | reverse complement strand
TTTTTTTTTACAAATATGTTTTTGTTTTAATTTTTTATTTAATTTATTTTTTGTTTTTTTTTTTTAAAATTTTTTTTTTCTTTCAACATCTTTTTTTTTTTTTTTTTTTTTTTTGTCCTTGGAGTATAAAAGTTGTGATTTATGCCATAATTTTCGCAAACTGCTTGAAAGTTTTCATTTTCAAATTCACTATCATGATCACTCCTACTAACTACAATAGACACACCTTTTTTATTTTGAACTTTTTTAAAAAAATTACATTAGACTTACTCATCCTTTGTTTCAAGAACTTTGCCCATGTTCATTTAGTAAAATTATCGACTAGACAATATCTTTTACCTCCAATATATTTAGTTCTTCTAGATCTAAAAAGATCCAAATGTATCAATTCAAAGGATCTTTGGGTGGAAATGTCTTGTTTGTTCTTGAATAAGCTCTTAGACTTACTTCCACTTCACACAAGCCTCCCAAAGACGATTGTTATTGAATGACATTTCTAGTAAAAGGTATTGAATGACATTTCTAGCAAACCTTTTACGAAGTTGTGTTTTTGGAGTTTTGAGATTAATCTCAAACTTACATACATTTCTTATGTCAATAATGGACTCTTTAATCTGATAGTTTGTTCATATTGATTTTATAAAAAATTTCTTTTCTATTAATAACAAACATTTTGGTTCCATCGTGTAAATACATTGTACACTTATCATGTAATGTTTCTTTCAATGCATATCATCTGATCAATTATGACTATTTTATCTTTTTTTTCTTGTATATAAAATTCGAATGTGTTAGACATGAGAATCTATTTCCACATGCGATCTTAGAATTTAATTTGAGGCTTAGATTCAGCTAGTGTCTCTGACTTTAGAATCTGCCGTAGCTAAATATTGAAAAGCAATTGGAATATATTATCATCTTTATATTGAAAAGTGATGGATGTCATTTGACCTTACATTTCCTTCATTTATTCCATTCCATAACAGCTATGTTCTGATTATTCTTAAACACAAGAAACCATACACAAGTTTTACCTAACAATATAGCATTTTATATATTAAATATGGCAGCATCAAAGAATGTGTGTGGGGCTATAATTAGTTAGTTGCATAAAAAGAATCGAGAAAAAAAAAAAAGACGGGAAATATACGATCAAATTTCTATTTTCTAGGATAAAGATATACTTTTTTTTATGATGATTTCTTAGATAAGATAAAAATATAATAGTTTCACCTTTGCCTTATACTTGTAAGATATTTTAAGTTTATTATCAGTTACAATAGAAAAAACCTATTTTGATTTCTATTTTTTTTATTATTTTACTTTTTTAACTAATACAAACTAAACTTTTCTTTTTATATATATTTTCTGCTTAACTTTAAAACTCTCTTTCCCTCTTTTTCTTAACTTTAAAGTAACTGAACATTGAATAATTAAAAAATAAGTATTTAAACTTTTAATGAATTAGATTTCACATGGAATTATAAATTTTATATCAATCCATTCCAAACGAAACTTCTATATGCAATTTTAATTATGAAAGTATCCTATCACTAATATTTCCCTAAACAGATCTCTTAAAAGTTAATACCATATGAATTCTTTCTTCATAGTCTTATCATCTAAATTAAGTCATATTATTCTAATATTTCTATTATCAATTCAGTTACTCTATAAATTACTTTTTTATATCAATCTTCTATTTTTTTCACAATGATTATGTTATATAAAGAATAAATTTTATAAAAAAGTAAAAAATAACATGCAGTAAAGGATTAACATTCATCTCAATATTAACATTCACCCTGGAACAAAAGAACTAGGAACTTCACCTTAAGATATTAATTTAAATTTTCCCTGAATAAGAATGTGATTTTTTGATATTTTGTTGGCATTAGACTGTATTTTTTTATGTTTTGTTGGCATGAGAGTACATGGAAAAATAATGAGACTCTAGATGTGAGTACATAGATAAATATATGATGCATGCCTAGATGTATGATGAATGTCTAACTATTAAGATGTAGTATTGTACATGTTAAAATATGTGATACATGTCTAGATATATGACAAATGTCTAAATGTAGAACATAGGATACATGTCTAACTATGTTATACGTGCCTAACTGTATGATTCATGCAAAACTAACTAATGCATGTATGTCACAATTCATGGATGGATATTATGTATTTATGAAACAAATTATATACATGCTACCATGAATGTACGAAGATAAAATGTGAATGCATGTTTATATGTACAATGTATAACATAATGAAAAATAGTGCATGCTTGTACCTCAAAGGGTACTTATTCATGATATGTGATGAAAATGTGATACACTTAATTAGTATGTACAAGAAAAATGGTTTATATTTTTTCAAAATTATTTTATAAAGTGTAATATTTTTTAATGAGAATTTATTTTAAAAAAAGTATTATTTTTTAAATCAATAACTCAAGAACAGCCGATGAATCATTGAGCTGCAAAAATTCTCCCTTAGTGTATTGATTAAGGTTTGACCTAACGAGGTTTAAGTTCTAGGCTTGTAAATGCACTCACATAGGATAGCTTGTCCTAATTCCTATTAAGGGCCACTAGATCCATGACTCACTTTACCACACATCCATATCATTCGATAAACAACGTCTTTATGGATATAAGAATAAAGTGAACATACTCTAGCTGGGATTTTCACAACAACCAGGAAAGGAAATACATCCCTCCATCCTTGCTATGCAACCCCTCTATTTCTAAGCTTCACGAACCTGAATATAAGGCCTCACTCATGATATGCAAGAATGTGTGTGTGAAGGAAGAAAAAATACATATCCAACCCCCACCTGTAAAACAATCAAAAAATTTCCAAGCAGATATATAGCATGTCGTCTACCCTAGGATTCAATATTTCAACAGTAATAAGAAAGCATATAAAGCAAACAAACATATACAAAAATAAACAATAATAATATATATAAAAAGTAAACATTATATAAAAAATAAATAATCCTAGAAAAAAGAATGATAAAGATTAAATATAAAATATAAACAATCTATAAAAAGAAAAGGGAAAGACAAACATTAGAAAACCATACAAATTTAATAATGTAATTAAATTGGCCTGACTGTCTAAAAGTCTCCAATGGAGTTGCCATCTGTCGCAACTGGGATCACAACGGGTATATGGTGATCAAATAAAATATTAATAAAAATATATTATTAGAGATGGAGTCGCCACCATAGTTTATTATGAAAAACTATGAAAAAGTCAAGAAAGAAATGTCTACGAAGCAGATACAGATTCAGGAGTCGATTACATGGGAGGAAACAATTAGCACCCCACAACACCTGTCTTGAAACGATACCTTTAATCAAATGAATAAAATGAGTGTGGTTTTATAAAATGTTATTTTTCCTAAAAAATACCAATAAAGATGCTAGTAAATACAAATAAAAATGAAGAATTTGGCCCAACAAGGATTAACCTTGGTCCTATGTATTTCCATAATGAAAAATCAGGGTTCACGTAGTTTTAGTTGGAAATTTGTTTGATGTGGTGTTTGATAAGATATAATTTTAAAAATTTTTTATTTTCACTTTTAGAAAAGTTTTATATACTTTTTTTAATTTTTGAAAATTTGATATTGCTTGACACGTGCGATCATTTGAATCTGAACAAAATAATGAAACTTTTTCGAATTTAATTCAGTATCACGCGAACGGTTACTTGGAGATTTTGTCGAATTATTTTAAAATAGAAGACAAAAAGATTTGTATATTTTTAAATTCATATTTGAAAATGTTAGTAATGTAATTCCTACTTAAATCTTTCCTTTTATTTATTCCCAAGAATGGGTAATCACCCAAATCCCAAAGATAATTACAAAAAATAAAAACTAATAATTAAACATATATCTTCCCCTTTCCTAAGTTGATTCACTCTTATTTATACTACATTTCCGTAACAGAATACCAAAACCAATCCTAGCTATTTATATTGAAAATATAAAACAGAATTTTAAATCTAAATCTCCCAATTTTGTTGTTGCTTCCATCTTTTTCGGTAAAAATCCAAACTGAATCACCCTTTGCTAACACCATTCCCCCTTCACATGTCACCTTGTCCTCAAGGTGAAAGTTAGGAAAAATGGTTGTAATTTTCTCAGCAGATTCCCAATTGTCATCAAAGGAAGGTAAGTGTTCCCAATGAATCAACACTTTAAGAGACCTGTCTGGAGCATTTTTGGTCCCCAAAACGGACGCTGATTGTACCAACAACTCACCATCTTCAGCTAATGCAGGTGGCAATATCAACGATGTTGCTTTTGGCGGCAATTTTTTTTTAGCTTGCTAATGTGGAAAATCGGATGTAACCTGCAAGAATCAGAAAGTTTGATATATGCTACTGTCCCTACTCGTTCCATAATCTGAAATGGGCCATAAAATCTGAGAGATAACTTTTCATTGGGCCTTTTGGCTAAAGACCGCATTCTATATGGTTGAGCCTTGAGGTATACCCAGTCTCCGATCTCCAGCACGACCTCCCTACGATGCTTGTCGGCATATTTCTTCACTTTTTGTTGGGCATTGTGCAAGTTGTCCTTAAGCTCTCGAAGAATGTTCACGGGCTGCCATTAGAGAAGCCACTTCCTCCACATTTGAAGGATATGTTTCCCCTCTAAAAAGAATTGGAGGAGAACAACCATAGAGAACTTGAAAGGGGGTAGTCTTTGAAGAAGCATTGTAGCTAATGTTGAACCAATATTTAGCCCAAGCTAGCCAATCCATCCATTTCTTTGCGCAGCCACTTACAAAGCAACGTAACTACGTCTCTAAACACCTGTTGGCCACTTCCGTTTGCCCATCCGTTTGTGGGTGAAAAGAAGTGTTGTACTTAAGTTTTGTCCTTGCAGATTCAAACAAAGCATCCTAAAACTTGCTTAAAAAAAGTCTATCCCAATTAGAAACAATAGAAGAAGGAAAACCATGGATGTTAACCACTTCTGGAATGAAGGCTTCAACAACATGTTTAGCTGTGAATGGATAAGAAAGAGGAATGAAATGGGCGAATTTAGACAAACGATCAATCACTACTAGGATGGTATCTTTCCCTTTGGATTTTGGTAACTCCGTGATAAAATCCATGGATATCTCAGCCCACACCTTTTGGGGAATCGACAAAGGTTGAAAAAGGCCAGCAGGGAACAATGCTTCATATTTGTTCTGCTGGCATACTTGGCACCTCGCGATGTAGTCCTTAACCTGCTTCCTTATCCCTTTCCAAAAGACTGATGCCGAAATGCGTTTGAAGGTACGGAGGAACCCAGAATGACCATCCATACCCGAATCATGAAATTCACCAAGGAGAAAAGGAATTTTAGAAGAAGATGTTGGGATGACAATAAGTCTCATCCTCAATAGTCTTCCAAATATCATGCACCACTGATAAAGCATAATGAACCATTTGTCTAGACAATGCATCAGCTGCCTTGTTCTCAAAACTTAGTCAATATTGTATCTCAAAGTCCAAACCTATTAATTTGGAGGTCCATTTAATATGATCATCCCCCCACAACCGTTGTTTAGTGAGAAATTCGATGCTCCAGTGGTCGGTAAGAATCTTGAAATGATGGCCCAATAAATAGTGACGCCACCTTTGGACTGCAAATACAATAGTCATCAACTCCCTTTCATGTGTTGCTTTCATTTGAGAGCGGAGAGCAAAAGCCTGACTGAGAAAAGCAATTGGGCATCCCTGTTGAGAAAGAACCGCTCCAATTCCGAATTGGGAAGTGTCAGTTTCGATGGTCTCTTGAGTAAAATCTGGGACAGCAAGTGTGGGTAAATCCGTCATGAGTACCTTAAGTTTATCAAATGCTACTTGTGCGACGTCAGTCTAAAAAAATGCATTTTTCTTCGTTAGGTCTGTAAGAGGCTTAACTAACAATCCATACCCCTTTACAAATCGGCAGTAATAACTTGTCAAACCAAGAAACCCATGTAAAGCTTTCACATCTTTGGGAGTAGGCCATTCTAACATTTCCTGTGTCTTCTTTGGGTCTGTCGCAACTCCACTTTTGGATACGACATGGCCTAAATACTCCACCGAGGAAACAGCAAAGGAACACTTTTTTCTGTTCAAGATCAACTTGTTTGTTATGAGAACTAAGAAGACTTGTTGCAAGTGTTGCGTGTGATCATTGGTTGAGCTACTGAAAACCAAAATATCATCGAAAAAGACGATGACAAATTTTCAAAGAAATGGTTGAAGAATGTCATTCATTAGAGCTTGAAATAGAGAATATAGATGCACCAGCCAATTCTTCAAGAAGCTCTTCAATTACTGGAATGGGAAATTTATCCGGAATGGTGATTTGGTTGAGAGCTCTATAATCAACACAAAAACGCCAATTGTTATCTTTCTTTTTGACCAATAGGATAGGGCTTGTATAAGGACTGGTGCTCGGTTTAATGATCCTGGAGTCTAACATTTCCCTAACCATTTCTTCAATAACCTTATTCTCATAGTGCGGGTAATGATAGGAACGAATGTTAGGTATATTGACTCCTTCCTTAAGTGGAATGGCATGATCATGTGTGCGATTAGGAGGAAGACCTTGTAATGGTTGAAATATAGTAGAAAACGAGTCCAAAACCTGTTGCACCTCCGTTGGTATATCTCTAGAATCCATAATATCAACTCTCATCGGCCATAATTGCACCATAAAAACATTGTCTCCCTCATGCAAAGACTGCACCGCTGAGCATAAAGTTACATTTCCATAACATAGCTCTACATCACCTTGTAATTTAAGCCATGTGTTTCCTGCTGGAATATAAAGGCAGAAATCTCTAAAATTAGTGCTCACTTCTCCCAATTTATCAAGCCAAGCTAATTCGAGAACAAATTCAGCCTCATCAACAGGAAACAGGAAAAATTCCTCTGTCACATGAGTTCTAGAAAGGATAAGAAAACCCCTTTGCGAACACCTTGGCCCTGCACCCACTTTCGATCTGCCACCTTGACCACACACTGAGGGCCTACATCAACCTCCAGACCCAATTCCTGTGCAATTTCGGGAGCCACAAAATTGTGGGATGCCCCGCAATCGATTAAAACCCTTACACGCTTCCCATGTATTGTCGCCCAAGCCCTTATTGATATGTGATTGTTCGGATAAGAGGAGAGTTTAAATTCAACTTCACTGACCATGAGAGTGGTATCATCTTCCTAGTGCTCCACATTGGTTGCCTCCACCGTTTCTAAAGCATCACCCTTCACTAACATCAATTTCAAGCTCCTACTCATGCAATCGTGGTCTGGACTAAAGGGTTCATCACAAAAGAAGCATAGGCCCGTAGCCCTTTTTTCTTGATATTTAGCATTGGATAAATGCCTAGGTCCTCTTGGTTTGTTACCCATTCCCACAAACTCCTCAAGTTTAGGGTTGTTGGGCTGAACCTGCGAGGAATTCTTGGGTGGCCCATGCCACTATGAGCTAGAAGGGCCCAATCTGTTTTGGACCTTATGAAATCCTCTAGACAAAGTGGCATTCTCCCCTTTAACTTTCTTTACCAAATTCATCAAGTCTTCTAATGAATGAAAAGGGAGCAATTTGCATTTAGCACTTACCTCGATTTTCAACCCATTGCGAAAAATCCCAATAAGGAATTGACAATCAACAACCCTTAAGGGGCTAGCATACATCTCGAAGTTGTCTCTGTACTCACACAATGATTTCTCCTGTTTTAATTGCAAAAATAACTCATAAGGGTTTTGTAAAAGTTTTGGTTGGAAGCGTCACAGCACCGCTTCTTTGAAATTAAGCCCTGAATGAAATTGTGTTGATGGTTCCCACCAATGGAACCAAGTCAGCGCTTGTCCTTCTACCACAAAGGCAGCCACTGAAATCCACTCAACTTTCAGCACCGCCCATAATGCAAAATACTACTCGATGAGGTCAATCCAATTGTACGCATACTCACCAGGAAAAATTAGAACTTCCACCCTATGCCACTGTTCATGTTGGTGGTTACAGCGATTTTCTGTAGGAGAGCCATCACCGGGGCACCTCTCACGCCAACCAGGGTCGCGATATAGGCTACGCTCCTGAGGACGTTCTACTTGATCCAGCCATGCCTCGATACATCTCAATGTTTCTATCATCGACAGCACCAGGGTCTCCATTGAAGAGTGTCGATTTTTCTCTTCCTCCAGCCTAGCGTCCACTGTTGCTGCATGTTCCTGAATCTGAGACAAAACTGATTCCATCTCATCCATCTTTTGATTTCTCGACTGCACCATCACAGTACTAGGATCCAAGTAATCTAATACCAGTGTTAGGAATGTAATTCCTACTGCAATCCCTTTATGTGAAGTGTTTCACCCCCACCCATAATGCCACGCGCTCACTCTCTTTTATATCGTATTGTGTCAAGCCAATTTCATGATGCATCAGCGCTATCGTCTCCACTCTCACACTTCTTCAATTGTGGATTTAGGCCAAATGGGCCATGCTTCATTCCACACTACCACACATCTCTCACTCCTTTTACCCTAATTAAGGTTACAAATGAAAGAAAAAGAGAGCGCAACAACAACACTGCTCCCTGCACCTCTTCCAATCATTTCACTTATGTCGCTCATCCTCCTCGATTCTCTACCTCTCCTTTCATTTACCGATTCTCATCTAGTTCTATTTTTTTTTTTTTTTTAGGTTGCTGAAAGTGTTTGATGGCGACTCTCCTTGAGGCGTTAGGATTCAGAGCTAAAGCACTCACAACAAAGAACGATGAAATACTAAAAAGAAGTTCTTTTTTTGGGCTCAATGGTTTTTCTGTTCTGATAATTTAGGCTTGGATTTTTAAAGTTTAAAGCTTTTTGTATTTTTGACTTAGGGTTTCTAATTTTGTTTTTTTTTTTTGGGTTTTTCTGATTCTCTATTTTATGGTTTGGGATTGGTTATGGATTTGGGTTCTCTGTTTATTGGTTTTTCTCTAAGTATGCGTATATCGACTTTGAACTTCTAATTTTGGCTAAAGGGTATATGGGTTTTGAGTTTTTTATTTTGGATTGAGTTTTTGGAGTGAAGATTGGTTGGGGATTTGGATTTTGTGGAACACCGAGTTGTGTTTTTTGGTTTTGAATTTGTTTTCTAGAATGCAGGATTCTATCTCTGGGTTCCTGAAATAGGGTTGGGAATTGTTGAGTTTTTGGAATTCGGTTTGATATTGCTTCTGATTAAAGCAGCTCTGGAAATTGAATTCGCTTTGTTTTTGCAAATCTTGGTTTTCCGGATCACTAGTTGTGAGTTCGAAGGCCACTATTTTACTAATGTTGGTTGGGATTTCTGGTTTAGGAACTTGGCTACTGGCTTGGAATGAGGATTTGCTCGAGGCAGTAATCTACCATCATCAAATACAACTTGGAATGAGGATGTGCTCAAAGCAACGATCCACCATTATCAGGTAAGATTCACATTCTTACAATATTCAATTTCAGTAATACATAGTGCAAATTGCAGATCAACATACAAAGAGTCAACAGCACAAACATAAACAAAACAGAATAAGACAATCTACATATTCCTACAAAAAGGAGAAAACGACATACCCGTTGAAAATCAAACAACTTTCTTCTCTTCGTAGTTTTTCTTTTCTTCTATAATTCTGAATATCTACTTCCACAATGTATAAATTAGAGACTTTTGAACTGTTAGACCTTTTGATGACTTTTCAAAGTATAATTTTCATATGTGATTTCTTGCTGTAATATCTCCTATATATATCATGTGTGTGTATATATGATTGTAAAAATAAAATTTGTAGTGTAATGTAACCTGCTCCTTGGAAAATAAATTCCTCCCTTTTTTCAGACTCGTAATTCCCTTTTGTTAGCAAATTTTAAATTAATGTTCTTCATTAAGAAAAACTACAAAATTAATTTCATTAACTATATTCATTTGTAATTAAGTAAAATAATTCAAATTAAAACAAAATATTTCTCCTAAAACAGTCATTTTCAAATTTAATTTTACTCAATTTCCTAATTAATTCATAATCAATCCTATTAATTTATCAACCAATTTGAATATCAAAGACCCTAATCAAAGAAATTTTCAATTGATTTTCAAATAATCTACACATCATAGATATTAATTTAAATAACTTTGACTTAATTTCTAGTAACAGTAAATGTAATATGGGACCCAAGTCCAAACGTCTGGTTAGAGATGAGTGTAGACAAATGTGAACATAGGAAGAAAATATATAGAATTGAGCCAACAGAGAATGCAAATAATAAAAAAAAAAAAAAAAGGAGAAAACAAGAAAAAAAAAAAAAAAAAAAAAAATTGACCAAAGAAAAAAAATAAAAAAATTAAAAAATAATTTTTTTTTTAAAATTTAATTTTTAGAATTTAT
>Ga0099824_1010993_pt1 | contig 10425 bp, 7 predicted proteins | sample SiratrowhiteBW_FD_76837 | JGI IMG/M metagenome (GOLD analysis project Ga0099824, IMG submission 76837) | Root nodule microbial communities of legume samples collected from California, USA - Siratro white BW | ecosystem: Host-associated > Plants > Roots > Nodule | place: USA: California... | reverse complement strand
TATAGTAAAACAGAAATTTTCTAAACAACACTGGGATTATGCAAAAAATGGGAATATTTCATATTTCACTCAAAATGAAACATGGGATAAAAATTAACAAGTATATTTTCTCACACAAATTTTATAGCGATCATTCTTGTAAACATGGGATAAAATTTAACAAGTATATTTTCTCACACAAATTTTATAGTGATCATTCTTGTAAAATTAAATGGTAGGAGGAAAGTAGAAAAATATATCTAAGCACAAGTTATCATGGTTTTTTAAGAAAGCATTTTTGTATACACCAATTGCAACAGAGACAACGAAGCTGTCATGCAGCTATCCATTCCTTCTTCATCTAAACTTCATCATGTGTAGTTTAATAATTTAGTTGCAAAAATTAGAGAAATGAACACAAAATGTTTAGTTATTTGTCATAGGTTGATGACCAAAAGCAGCATAAAATTAGAAAAAAAAAAATCTTTATGAGAAAATGGAAAGTTTAATTAAAAGCAATTTACCTGATGATCAAGACTCAAGAGGTATCCACTCAAGTGATAACTCTAATTCTCCAGATTCAACGTTCTGGAGCTTGAGTAATATCTCCTGTTTAACCTTACCATCAACAATATTGACTGCGCTGTCATCTATAAGCGCATTGTCATGGGATTTCAGCCATTTTCCTATCTGCATATTTTCAAACATTCTAGGATCTCCATAGGCCCTTGCAGATGTAATTAGGGGTTGAAGATCAATGTCTGCTTCTCCCATTATATCATCAGATGAAAATAAGTCATAATCAAATACCTTCTGCAATGCAATGTAACCAGAGGTTATGATAATGTGGTTTTTATATCTTCATACCATAACACACACATGCAAAGACAGCTAGAAGCTTCACACATTAGGATCCAAATAATCCAACCACCAAATAAGATACCCCAGACGGGTGGAGGCTATAGACAGTTACCTTGCTCCAAACTATAGTCCCACCACTAGAGGACGGTTGGGGAAAATATATTTGATTTTCAATGTAGAGAAAGGGTGCAAGAGAGAAGGAAGCTTTGAGCAGGGTTTGGTTTTACGATGAAAGAGTCATGCAATGTTGAGGAATTAGGAAGAAGGAAGCTCAACTGATTAGGATGCACATGGCAGAAATGTAGAATAGACACAGAATTTGTTTCCATTTTCTAACAAAGACAAGATAAAATTCAACCTTACCAAATTCAAAAATCCAAATTGCTTAGTAACAGACAGCATAAGCTCTTCATTCCAGACTGGATTCAAATTACTCTTTATTACAGTTGTCTGAACAGTCTGAAGGTGTAGCACCAAAGCCAAATCAGAAAGAAAGTTATCAACGTCTAGAAATGTTCAATTAAAAATTAAAAATAAAACATAAAGAGCAAAAGTTTCTCATGAATATATGCCAATGAGAACTGAGAACAACCAACCTGTTGGCCAAGTGTGAAGATAACATATGGATCACTGGTCATCATATCTCTGATAGCTAAATCTGTGCCTTTGATCACTTTTACCTTCAACTTTCCAATAAATCCTGCCATTTCTTCCTGTTATGACCATAAATATCAGTCAAACATCCAAGGAAAACCATTCATGAAAATAATTTCATTGCATGCACTACCAAAGTTGTAAACTTGGACGAGTACAGCAGGTATTGTCCATTTAAAATTATCTCAATTAGAAAGCTTTCATCTGGGTATAACATCAATTTAACTCAGTGGAGATCTAGTTCACATTGATATTCTAACTCAACATATAGTCAACAAAGAAACACAATTCCAATCAAAGGGAATAAAGTATAAAATATAATTACCTCACGTGAACCACTAGTACTTCGAAAATTATCCATAATCCCCTTGGAAATACTTGATGGGGGATTCATTTTTCCCGACATAATGCGCAAACTAGGTTTCAAAAATTCTTGACGTTCATACTTTGACCTGCAGTAAAAATTGCCACAGTTAAAATGGAACTCCTAACTCCAGCATTGATAATTTCGGTATCATAGATTTCGATTAAAAAAAAATTGGTATCGTTGACGATGCTACAATGAACAATATCCCAACTCGACCTTGATCAGTCAATGATCAACCTAGGACAATGAACTGCTATTAGAAATGGTAGCAGAAAATAACGTAATCTTGGAAATAAATGACTCAGCAAAGCCAAATGCTGAAAAAAATCATGAGAAAGCCAGAGTACACACGTTCATATCAGTATCATCTAAAGTAGCCTAAAAGCTTTACCCACTTTGTGGTGACCATAAATATAATAAATTTATAAAAGAAGCAAAATGATGCTAAGTGTTAATGAAAACTATCTAACCGGATGAATTTTTCGCGCTGCTCATGACTGGCAACTGGTCCAGGTTTTGTACATCCTTGTGGAATATAAGCCTCATAAATTGAATTAGCAGAAGAATTTCCTCCAACTTCAACCATTGCATCTATTTCATCACTTGACCATTCATCCAATGTCACAGACAAAACCTGAAAGAAAAAGTAAAATGTTCTTGGGCTTTAATGCATGATCACATAAATAAGTTCTTTACACTATTAACTAGATAGAAACAACTCATTGAAAAGCAAGCAGGGCATGATATGATTTAAAAAACAAACTTCATGCACCTTGCCTCAGTGCCTTAGGCACGTTATCAAAATAGCAAGTTTACTTCTCAGTCAAGAGTTACAGAGATTCATTTCTCACTTCTTATTATTACATATAGCACCTATGTCTATAAGTTGGTTGGTTCTCTTATCTTTGATATAAAATTTCACTTGCATCACGTATCCAGTACAAAAGTTGACAAAATCAGAATTAAAATGACCTACTTCTCCACATTATATTTTAAAATCATGTAAGAAAAATGTGAAAAAACTAAGCATATATGACAATAAACGCCAAGAGAAACTCAAAGAGCATACTCCATAGGTAGGAGCAACACTAAATTGAAGCTTCACATTTCATAAAAAGACATGAGAAGGGATACCTTGTAATAATTTATCTATTAAGACAATATTTTCCACTCCTACTAGTCTTCATTTAACAACGGATATTACAGAAAGAATAGTTGTTATAGATATATTACAGGATAAGTAATTAGTATATTGAAAAGAAAGCCTTATTTGCAAAGTTTACACTTCTAGTCTCAGATGATTAATTTTAGTCTCTCTTTGTCTAAAATAATTTCACAAGATATCACGGCATGCTCCGAATCTAAGAATATGGCTGGTCTGCCAGCACATACAACATAGGGCAGTAAATATGAAACAAATGAATGCACCCAAACAAAGTAAATTTCAGCAGACTACTTCACAATTACAGACATTTAAGAGTGGTTGTTTGTTCTTTTCTCATCAAATCAAGATGAACCCATTTCAAAAAAATAACTAGCCATATATGTAGGTTATTATTGGTCTCTCATTTTGTACTAGACAAAAGAAGAAGGAACTCAGTTTATACAGTCCTTGGTAAAAATAAAATCTTCTTTCTTAAAGTAAAGTTGGTCAGGAACATTACCTTTGATATATGAGAACCAAGACTTCTGTGCACACCACAGCATTTTAAGCATATAAAAACTCCAATGTTCGCTGATCTGAAGAAGCAATTAGAAAAAAAGGTTCACAATTAGGAGGTAATATGCATTCCACATTTTTCTATATAGAAAAATTCATGTAGTTAGTTTCCTATAACTTAATCACAAGGATCTTAATAAATCCTTCCATAAAATGGTCAACACTCAGACTCCAGTTTTGAGTATTATAATCAGTGATCATGACCATAAACCACTAAAAGAAAAAAAAAAATTGGTGCATAGGTGAATACACTTACGCCCATTTAGGATCTGGAGCATTACAATCAGCACAAACACGATTATCTTTTTGAAGCAATAAATCCTTCACTCTTCTTTTACCTGTAAGAGACCTGCCAATCGTTCAACTTCTCAAGAAAATAACTTTACTTTCACAACTAGAGATGGAAATATGCATCATCAAATTTGTCTTAAACAGATTTGGCCTGTTTTCATGTTAGGAATAAGTGTGAATTTGCTTTAGTCGTTTATATGAGTTTGTTTATGATTAATTGGTATAAAATATTCCTACTGTTTCTCATTCAAGAACCCAAATTTCAAATATAAAGAAGCTTGAGTTCAATCTATTTTAAGAAATAAGCCTATTCTTTTAATTATCAAATTATTATTTTTCTATTAGTTATTCTTATGCTTATTCAAACATGAGTTTATATGGACTTTAATAAGGAAAAAACAGTTAAATACATGAGAGCATGAAATTAAGAATCATAGCATACTTGAGACAGGCCTTCCAAATTCCGACTGTTTATCACTCATTGCCACCTTTGAAGCCAGCAACGGTTCAAACTGCAAGTCCTATAATAGCAGCCAAGCTAAAGAACCTGGAAAGATAGAAAGATCTCGTTATATACTAACAAAACAAAAGCCCCACGAAATCCTATTGTAACATTACTTTTCTTCTAAGTAATCTTTAGTTCCTTAATCCTTTCCCCAAAAAATAACTTTAAATAAAAATCAGTATTTGAATAATTAACATCATCAATGGAATTACCCTCAGATTAGTCTAATTAATCTTCAAGAGAAAGGAGGGGAAGATAGAAAGATCAAACATCAAAAGTAAGAATTAGAAAAGAAGCAAATTTTGGTATTATCTGCAGACATCAAAATTGTTTTGTCCTCTCTGTTCAATATTGAATTTTCTTGCAGTATAATTAGATTTTTGCAAGCATTTGCGTACATTAATCATTCGCAACAAAAATGATAACAATGGGGTAACCTCTTACCCCATTTTCATTTTTCAAGTGATGAAAACCCCCAAAAATTCAACAAAAAGAAAAAAAAGGAAGTACTGAAACCAGAGCTACAACAAAATTTTCTCAGCAACCTTAAATTTGAGATATCCTCGGTTACAACGAATGCAAATGGTCGTCACACGGTGAAAAAATGTTGGATTGCTGGGTATCAGGAAATTATTTTTGAAAAACTAATAATAATAACGTTTGCATAAAACGAATTATGTTCTTGAGGTGACATGAGGGAAGGAGAAGAAAATGAGAAGAAGAGAGAAACTAATAATTGAGTGTGCAAAGATAGATTACAGAGAGAAAAAAAGAAGAGAATAAAAATAGCTGTGAATGAATGAATCGAGAGAGGTGAGTTTGAAATCCACAAGAGAGAATGAGATACATATAAGGAAGGTTGTGATATGTTTTTTTCATCATTTCATGTCACAATTTGTTGGCACCCACCAATGTCCAAACAATTTGTAGTTAATTACTGTCAATGCATGTTTAAAACAGATTAATTTTGTTTAATTACAATAATTTTTAATTAGTCCACTCTGGAGTGTATGAGTTAGTTGGGAATGATGGAAAGAAATGATATTTTTTTTCTCATAGTGTTTATGAAAATAAAATTGTCCAATCTCATTCATCCAAATTAAGAGAAAAAGAAAATATAAAAATAAACAATAATAGGATAAAATAAGTTATAATTTGCTCTTATTTTACCTATCCAAACAGCAGAATATATCATCATTTCATTTCATACTTTTTCACCAATAAATTATACTCTTAATGTACGAATTAAGAAACTGATAAACAATTTTGTTGACTAATTAAATCGTGAAATCTGAGTTTCCTTAGGATGAATAAAAAAAATGTCAATTTCCATTGTTTTAAAAGAGAAGAAAAGTGAAAGTGGAAAAATTGAAGGATCAAGAAAACAAAAATTGAATTGCAATACATTAAAGCAAATATTTTTTGTATTATTATTTAATCACGAGTTTTTATATAATTAAAAAAATCCACTATATAATAATTATTTCAAAACTTATATCTAAATTAATAATTTTTAATATGTTGATTTGATTATACAAAATAATTTTGCCAATATATCAAAATTAAATTAAAAAATAACTCCTCTTATGAAGAGATGTATTAACTTCTATTATATATAAAGAAAATACTGACATGTGTTTCTCATGAGTTGTCTAATTTTTGCTGACAGAAAGTGGTGCAGTAGGTGGAATTCTATGATAACAAAATCAAGAAAAAAGATCAAGAAGGCAGTATCTGGTATTTCAGGTAAGGAATCTAAACATCCAACCATCTTTGTCACGCTGATTATCTGCTTTTTTTATGCTTAGTTTGTTATTCAAGGGTAGAGCAATATGGTACCAAAAATGACCATAATTGTCTCTGTTGATCTTGTCCATTTTGTGCGAAAGTCTAGAAAGCTGTGTTATATTCAGATACTCTCGGTTAGACCACGGAGGAAGAAAAACGAGGATACACAGAAAGAGAGGAAGAAAACTATTTGCCACTATAGAAAAGGCATGAAAATTTCAAAATACGTAGGGAAAAAAGGATATTATAGCGCTCTATGTGACGCTACAATTATATATATCCAAAGATTCAAGTTCTTGATCACGAAAAATCATCGACACAGTGTTTGAATTTCTTGATATCTCAGTAGGAATGACTTGACAGGACCTATCCCTGATGTAACTATACAGTTTTTGCTATTACATGAATCTTTTACATAACACTCGTAGCAGGTCCCTCCCAAGAATCTTAAGACAGTATCCAAAGCTTAAAATGGTTGACCTTAGTTACAACCAGTTAGATGGAATATTTCTAGTTAATATGCTACCAATGCCAACTTTTCAAGATTTCCATCTTGAAAATAATATGATATGTGGCTGAATTAATTTATCATCCTTTTCTCGTAGTCTTTCCAATATTGAGATTCTTGAACTTTCTCATAACCAGTTTAATGGTTCTTTTCCTGCTGAGTTTGGGGCCTAAAAGTTCTCAATATTGCTGGAAATCATTTTTCTGGTTCTCTTCCAACTACAATTGCTAGCATGAGTTCCCTAGATTCCTTGGATATGTCCAAAAATAATTTTAGAGGCCCTTTACCAGCTAACATGCCAAAGGGGCTAAAAAAATTAAATGCTTCAGACAATGAACTGTCTGGAGTTGTCCCAGAAAACCCTAGCAAGTTCCCTAGTTCTTCTTTCTATCCTGGGAATAATCGGTTGCAATTTCCAAATGGTCCTTCTGGAGCAACCAATGATCCTGATGAAAGTTTCAACAAGAAGCCTGTCAGCTTTATTGTTAAAGTGGTAATCACGGTGTCAAGTGTGATTGCTGTTCTCTTCATGTTAGCTCTGCTTTCTGTTATCTCATCTACACAGCATCCGAATATCAAGATTTCCACCAGAATATGCTATTGCTAAGGATATAAAGGAGAATCCTCAACTACACACCATTGGCCCTGGTGGCGCGAAAGACTTGAGTGGTGCTTTGGTTGTATCCGGGGAAAGATCTTGTGACCTCACAGAAAGGATCATCATTAGAGATAATCAGCCATGATGAAAAAAGGGCAGCTGTAGCAGGTTTCTCCCCATCAGAAAATAGCCAGTTTTCTTCACTATTTCTAGTGATGCAGTTTCTGTAGGAAATCATGCAAGACTATATTCAAGATCAGCAAATAAATTGATAGGAGAGCTATATTTTCTTGATGATGCAATCACATTGACACATGAGGAGCTATCTAGAGCGCCAGCCGAAGTTTAGGAAGAAGCAGTCATGGCACATCTTACAAGGCATCTCTGGAGAATGGTTTATTATTGAGAGTGATGTGGCTAAAAGGACTGACAAAACAGAGAAAAGAATTTGTCAAACAGGCTAAAAAATTTGCAAACATAGGCACCCCAATGTTGTGGGATTGAGAGGGTAAGGCTGCGTGTTGCACAAGGTAGAAGCTCAACATGTTTTGATGCTGCATTGGTGCAAGAAATGGTTGTTTCAGTTGTTGGAAGGGAGTGAATGAGGCTTCTTCCTGATTCATGTAATACGCCAATTTCGTTATCTTTACCAAGGATCTGCAGTGCAGAGCAAATAGTCATTCACATTCATAGTTTTTTCCTTCCCGGCTTTTAAGAACTACGATGATGCCCCGTGTGTAATAAATTAGACTCTTTTGCACGAGCAATGTCCTACCAATAATCTCCACAGGAACATATGCCATTCTTAAAGTGATGAAAGCGGCTAGAATCACGTATTACAATCTCACGGTCAACAATGTTTGTCATAAGCTTTATTGCAGTATGACAATCGCCACATACACGTAGATTTTTCATTACTGTTATTGTACTGCCTTCCACAGTGCTAAGCAACCCAAATGCAATTGCAAGCCTTTCACTATGGCAAGACAGCATTTCTTCTTTTTGCTCAGTTTCCACATCGTGCAAAGCGAATTGTTGATCTGGAACATAACCTAATTCTTTTAACTTCACTCCTAACCACTCTAGCTTTTGATAAATTTTCTCAGTAAGAGGATGTGACCTATCTGCAGAGAGAAATTTGTGCTTTTGTCCTTTTAAGGTTAGCCAACTGGATCCTGGTTGTTTCACAACTCCATTACGTTTCATTTTTTTACGTATCAAAGCTACTTCAGCCCATCTGCTCGAAGAAGCGTACAAATTTGACAGCAATACATATGCAGCACTACAATCAGGTTCCATTTCAAATATCCGATTTGCAGCTCTTTCAGCAACAGCTAAATTAGAGTGCTTCCTGCATGCACTCAGTAAAGCCAGCCATACCATTGAATTTGCTTTCATTGGCATGCTCATCACCAGTGCTTCTGCTTCCTCAAGCTTTCCACACCGGCCAAGTACATCCACCATGCTTGCATAGTGCTCAACCGTAAGTGTAACTGACCTTTCCTGGCCAAAGTATCGAAAGATGCACCTTGCTTTTTGTAACATACCAGAGCGACTACAAGCAGAAAGCAAACCAGTTAATGTGATTCCATCTGGGTCAACTCTTCGACGCAGCATTTGATTAAAGAATGCTAGAACCCACATGCCACATCCATGCTGTGCACAACCAACAATAACCGTGTTCCAAGAGACAATACTCTTCTCATTAATCCCCTTAAACACAGAAACTGCATCACTGACATAACCACATTTACTATACATAACAACAAGAGAACCTCCCACATATCCACCACTTTCCAAACCCATCTTAACCACCTCAGCATGGATCACTTTCCCCCTCCCAAGATCCTCCAATCCACAACAAGAATTCAAAGCACTGGTGAAGGAAGACTCATTTGGAATCACACCAATTCTCATCATTTCTCTAAACACCTCCAACGCCTCTAGATGCTTATCATTCAAACCATACCCCGTCAATAGACCTGTCCAAACCACCACATTCTTACAAACTGTCTCACCAAAAACCCGGCATGCAGCTTCCATCTGTTTGCAACAACTATAAAACGTCACCAGAGAAGAAGATACAAATTCATCAAAACGCCAGTCACCCAGCTTGAACGCAGAGCAATGAATTTGAATCCCCACGTCAAAAGCCAGTATCTTAGCAGCAGCAGACAATCCACAAACCAAGCTAACAGAAGATGGACACACTCCAGAAGCCACCATGTCGCGAAAAACAACCAACGCTTGTTCACTCTCCCCATTGTGATCAAGCCCAGCCATCATACAACTCCAAGAAATCACATCCTTAGAAGGCATTAGGCGGAACAAGCGCAAAGCATCATCAACTCTACCATTACCACAATACCCATGAATCATTGCATTCCAAGCAGCCACGTCCCTGTCCACAGGGTCCATTGCCCAGAACAAGGCTTCAGCCTCCTCAACAACTCCCAAGCGCAGTAACCCATCCACGAGGGTGGTCCACGTCACAACGGTTCGGTGGGGCATTTCGTCGAACAGCTTCCGGGCGGTGATAATATCGCCGCAATGGAGACACCCCTTAATCATGGAGTTCCAGGAAACGACGTCCTTGAAGGGAATTTGACGAAAGAGGTCGATAGCTTCGCGAAGTCTGTGGTTGTGAGCGTAAGCATGGAGCATTATGGTGTAGAGGGAGACATGGGGAGAGTGGATTTGATCAAAAAAGGCGCGAGCTTGGTCTAAAGTTCGATTTTTGAGGTAGTGAAAGAGTATATGCTTGTGTGATTTGATGACGGTGAAAGGATTGGAGATAGATGAAGTAGAAGATAAACCAATGGTGGCAGTGGTGAATGACAAGAGCCTCGAGTTTCCAATAGCAATGCATGAAAACGTCGTCGCATGAAAAATGGATTTCGAAAGAAGCATTGTAAGCAGGAATGTGTGTTGGGCGGGCACGAAGAATGCGCCAAAAACGAGAGTTTCTTATTTTTTTTATTTTTTTTTTATCTTATTGTTCTTCTTTTTTTTATTTTTTATTTTTTCTTTTTTAATTTTTTTTTTTTTTTTTTTTTTTTTTTTTTTTTTTTTTTTTTTTTTTTTTTTTTTTTTTTTTTTTTTTTTTTTTTTTTTTTTTTTTTTTTTTTTTTTTTTTTTTTTTTTTTTTTTTTTT
>Ga0099824_1010989_pt1 | contig 10427 bp, 3 predicted proteins | sample SiratrowhiteBW_FD_76837 | JGI IMG/M metagenome (GOLD analysis project Ga0099824, IMG submission 76837) | Root nodule microbial communities of legume samples collected from California, USA - Siratro white BW | ecosystem: Host-associated > Plants > Roots > Nodule | place: USA: California... | reverse complement strand
ATTATGTTTTTTTTTTGTAAGATATATTTTTTTTTATTTTTTTTTTTTTCTTTTCTTGCTTGTTTTTGTTTGTATGATTTGGTTTGTTTATATAAGTAAAAAAAAAAAGGGGGGGGGGGGGGGGGGGGGGGGGGGGGGGGGCGGCGCGGGGGACAATATTTTGTATTCTATGTTTGTCATGCATGCACCAGCTGGAAATAAAATATAACTAAGGATCCTCTCTACCAGAGGGCCCTTTGTTTTGTGATGCACCACCAGCAGGAATAATATAATTTATTTGGGTGAATTTTGTGATATTTATTTCTACTTGTCACTCATTTTATACTCCTTTGTCTATTAGTTTTGGTTGAGCCCATGGTTGCCTACATCTTTTGATAAAAAATCAACTTCTGTCAATTTTTGTCCTTGTCAGGAGTGTTTGCCTGTTTTGGTTGTATGTATGTCTTTGCTAGAATTCATTCTTTTTTCTATCTACAAGTTTATTTTAAAACTATATTTCAGTCACTAAGTATTCCTGCTCCCTGTTCCCAAACAAGGAGAGATGGAAACCTGATTTGTTAAATATGCATTACAAAATAGTTCATTCATATGGGCTAGAACAAATAGCACGTGTGATGATTTACTACCCACCTTGGGGACTCAATTAATGTAGAAATTACTGATATTAGCTTGCGAATATGATGACAATTAGATGATTTCATATTTAGTTATTTTACATTTTTTTCTTTGAGCTTCAATCATGTTTCTACGTTTTTTGTAATTTTTCTTTGCCTTCCACTTCTGTGTATAGGTGATAGGTGAATGATGTCAGTTCTGTCATTTCTCTTTTCCTTCCACAATTCTCTTGTTCCAGTGCGATTTTTGCTTTTTAAGTTTTTTTACCACGTTATTTCTTGATCGAAAAGAAAATTCATTGGATGGAACAACTGTTGTTACAAGTATACAATGACATTTCTTTATTTCACTTTTAATTAACAATGACATTAAATTTTCATTTCCTATGCGTGATTGTATGGGTCCGTATCTATGAATTGCATTCAGTTTTATTTTGGGGATGGGTTGCACTTACATGTTTTCTTTTCTACGATGTTATGATATTCCTTTTTGTCTCAAATTTTTTGAGCTTCACTCTTTCTTTTTTACAAGTTGTAGCATACATTTTAATTCCTTGTATTTCCCGATTAATTGTCTCAGTGAGCTTTTTATTGTATGCATTCCACTTTTTTCTTCTCATAAAGCCTAATATTGTACCATAGACTTATCAGCATAACCCGTCATATGTGGAAAGGTGGAAAGGTGGAGGGGACAATGTTGAAGTGGATTGTCAGCTTGGCCACTAAATATACAAATGTTCATTAGGGTTGACTTTTGCTTTTTAGATGTGGCCTTATGCGGCGACCTGGGAACTGCATGTTAGGATCTTGATGGCATGTGGTGCTCAAACGCCGACCTTTTTTGTTTGAGGTAATGCTGTTTTGTTGATGAGCACCTGTAGTACACCTGAATGTTGTAACTAATGACAATAATGATATATTGATTAAAATCACGATCTCTCAAATTCATCTAACATCAATTGATATTAAGCAAAGTTATTCAACAAATATATAAGTCAGCATTTCAATTGAGACAGACAATGTGAGTTTTCAACACCTCCCCTCCACAGATGCCTGTCAAATCGGACAAACCTATCAGAATAGTTGATACCAATGAGTTATTGACTCTAATACCATGTCAAGTTTCATCGTATTAAGAGAAGTTGTCTAACAAAAATATATAAGCCACACTCCAAAAGTGAGCTAGATGATATAAGACTTCCCAACATGCTTTGCAATTGTTGTAGACTGGATGATGGTAGATGGATGAGTTGCATTCTAAAGGTTGGATCATCATGAACTAATTGCCATTGGTACAAATCATGGGAAATCAGCAGTGTTACGATTCAGAAAACAACTTAACTTATGTTCTGAGTTCTGGTTGATCTATTCCTTCTCTTTGGGAATTCTAATTGTCCTATATTGTGATGGATATATCTCTATATTCGGTTCAAGATATCAAGCGATGCTGACAAAAGAATTCTTAACCCTTATTGAGACTATAGACATGTGCTACTGGTTTCAATAGCTTTTCCGATTGGGTGGTGCTGTGGAGGATTTGTGGTTGATTAATTTCTTCATTTTGGTTATGTTAACTTTGATGTGGAATATTGCATCTCGTAGATATTGAATTTAGTTTTGTTCATTAAAAATTTTGCAGATCCCAGTCAAGATCTGGATCTCCAAATTCATCGGTAAGTATTATCTGACTTGAATTAAGAATTGGGTAGGGGAGGATAGTTGTATTGATTTATTTCTTGTACTTCGCATAATCTTCTGCTTTGATATCATTTGTGCACTGTAGCCCCGACCTCACCAGAGTCGCAGTCCTGGGCGAAGTCCAAGCAACTCATCATAATCTCATTTGGCTCGAGTAAATTGTCATCAAAACTCCTAGTCATTCATGAAGTTAATTAGAAATTTCCAATTTTTATGTTTCAAAACCTCATTTATTTTCTAATGGCATCTCATTTTACAGGAAAATTTGAACGCAGCTGGACTTTTGAATCTGGAGGAGACCCCTACATGGGCATGTATTTTCTGTGCTACATTTTAATTTGATAATTGAACATTAGAACATCTAATATCCAATATACTCTATTGCTGCCTCTAGTTTGTTTTTTAAATGTGATAGCTAAGCCATGAAACAAACTTTTTAGGCATTTAAATTTGAAGTGAATGATTTGAACTAAAACTGAATTGTATCTGCATTATATCAATTGTGGTTGAGCTACATTCCAACTTGGCTATAGAGCTTTTAGTTTAACCTTGTGAATAGTACTGTGGAAAGATTGGATATATTTTATTTTGGATTCAATGGATTGAATTAAAAAAAATAATCTATTTTTATTAAATTTTTTTTCAAGCATGGATATCTAATTCATTTATAAAAGTAATATTTTAAAGACATTATATATATTTGTTAAAAATTGTATAATAAGAAAATTTCAAAGTTGAATTTTATAAAATAAATTTTGAAAAATGACTGAATTAAAAAAAGAATAGATTTAAGAAATATCTAGTGATAAAGAATGGGTTGGATTAATTCGTTACATATATATTAGAAAAATAATGGATGAATATTACTTCTGTATTTGTAATTAAGTATAGTAACGTAATTTAGTATGTATATTAGTCGGAGATTTTTGTTAAAAAAAGTGGGTAGTATGAATATTAATTTTAAGATAAATTAGCATAATAATGACATGTAAAACTAATGGCTTGATAATTGTAATATTGGATCTCTAAAACATGTTTAGTATTCTTTTTGTCTATGCAAGCATATTCAATTATGTTGTATTGTTTTAAATTATTGATATCTTTTTATAAAATTTAATGTTTATAAATATTTATTTGATGGAATTTAACTTCTACTAGTTGTGGTCTCTCCTAAAGTCAAATGCTATTTTTAATTAGATTTTTTAAAACTTTAATTATATTTTTGGTTTTTTTTAATGGGAACCTTTGGTCTTTTTTAACATTTTCAAAAGATGTACTACTTTAATGCTGTCAATAACTTTTCTAATTGTTGCGATGACATGATAAATTACACAGGTATTTATGTGACATTTATTACTTTATTTTTACAAGTCAAACCATTTAAAATAAAATACTAAAAATTTTAACATTAAAAAAATATTAAATTTGTTAAAAATAAAGTAAAATCATGAAATATCATACTCTACAAATAAATAACTAATTAGATTGTTTCATCAAAAAAATTGGTTGATAAGTTTAAAACGAAACAAAAATTGTCCTTTCTTCAAATGTGTTTGTTAAATAAAAAAAGAATTTTGAAAGCTAAATTGCTCAACTTTTAAAATATATTGTTCAAAATTGAGTTGTTAATCTAGGGAAAAGTAGTTAACCTCCCCTAAACTTTATCCTTTTGATAAATAAATACTTTAAATTTGTATTTTTATTTTAGTTGATCATCAAATTGTATTCCATATACAAAATACACACCTTGTAAATTAATTATTTTTCACTGACTTTTGAACTTTATTTCATTTTAAATAGACACCAGCGATTTTAATTTAATTTTAATTAATTCTTAAAATTCAGCATTTAATAAAATGAAAAACAGTCGAAAGGGCTATTTGCTAAATAATTTTTGATTGAGTAAAGCTTTTAATTGTAGAGGTAAAAAAAGGTTAAATTATCAATGATATTCAAATTCAACACTTTATTGGAAAATAACGAAGTTTTTTTTGTTAAATAAATTAATTTATTAATAATATATTTTTAATATTGAAATTAGTTTAAATCTTATTTTTAAAAATGATTAAATTATCAATTATATAAAGTTTATCAAATTTCATAATGATTAATTAATAATTTATATTTAAAATAATTGCTAATTAGTTTATAATGTAAAAATCTTTATATTGAAAGTATGTGAAATTAAAATATTTAATTATATTCTACAAATAAACATACTAATAAGTGAATAAAATTAGATTGAATATATCTTTAATCAAAATTACACTCCCATTTATGAACTAAAGAAAGTTATATGTGTACTCCTTTCTTTTGATACAAAATGGCTTTGGATGAAATTTATATGTTGATCCAATGAGTTTCGTATTCTAAAAATTTAAACAACTTTACAACCAAACATCTTCTAAACTTTAAAACGAGTTAGTTAAAAGCATTAAAAGAAAATAAAGAAACATATCTCAAATCCAGAAAAACGAATTTGGAATGCGTTGAAACTATAACTTATTCCAACCGTTTTGCGAAGTCAAATCAATTGGTAACACGACTCTTAGGAGCTTTGCTTGAAACATGATAATGTCACTACAGGAAACAGAATCATTCATAAAATCCCAACACCATTATGAAAAATACCCGAGCTAGTAACATGATCAGGATAATCCCAACCAATTCGCCTAAGTGATGCTAAAAAACTTAATCACCTTAAAATTAGATATAGTCCCTCTCAAAATAATATTAAAGATAGTATTTAAATTTTTTTAATAGTATAGATAAATCCACAAGAACTATTATTTATTATAATATCGTGAACTTCCAACTAACTTTAGACCAACTTCTAATTGAGTACATGTAGTATAGATAAACGGAATTTATGTTTCAAAATAATCCTACTTACAATCTATCACAAATACCACAAGATCTTCATAAAAAAAATTAACCAGTTTCAATAATGACAACCAAATTCTTTTTTCCTTTCTCTAAATCTTCTACAAAGTGACCTAGTCTTTATTTACACTTAAAAGAATTAACAAAACTTTTTTAAAAAAGGGAAAAGACTTATAAGAAGAATAGCTACAAGATCCTCATCATGCATCTCTATGTTTACGTTTCTCAATTCTATCAAAATTTAGACAAATTACATATGAATAAAAATTCATTACACTTTGAACAATATACACATATATATTATACCAACATCAACTTCACAATCATATATTTATTATTATTATTTTTATTATAATTATTATTATTAATGATATTAATAATATTAATTATAATAATAAATTTAATAAATATAATATTATTAATTATATAAATAGATGATATAATAATATTAATATCTTAAATAATAATATTAATAATAATATTGATTATAATAACAACATTAATAAATATAATACTAAAGGTAATATTTTTATATAGTAATAAACTACCAATAATGCGTTAGTTTTTATTTTTTAGTTTTCAAAACACGTTATTTTTATTCTATTCCGTGTAAATATCTTTTTAAACTTCAGTTCCGAAAATTTTCCATTTTTTTATTTTAGTTTCAACAAATACAATACTTTTTATTTTAATCCTTATAAAATTATTATTATTTTAAGTTTAATCCTTAATAATGTCATATAATGACAACATTGTTTTTTATGATGTTGATGACACTGAATTAAGAATTTTGTTGATGTTTCACTGGAAGATGTCACTATCATTATACTTCAAGCTTCTAAAAGTTTAATCTTTAGGAAGGGGGTTTCGTTGTTTAGGCAATGCATTATTATGGCGGTTTGGTCCTTCCAAGTTTGAACCAGAAAAGTCAGTTTCGCTAATACTGTGGGCGAAAATAAAAACCACATTGCACAACAGACACACGTGCGTCAGACGTATTTTCAACGCGCTTTTCTGGTTTGGAAATCGCAGTCTTGGGTTTATAAATTACGAGTTTTAGTTTATATTCGCTTCTTCTTGTTTTCTTTTTTCAATTTTTTTTTCTCTCACCAAATTTTGAGTATCCTATATAAGGCAAACCCTTTGGTATACCCTTTTCATTCCTTTCGTTCCGTTCTGAAATTTCATTCCCTTTACCTTAACCCTCTCTCTCTCTCTCTCTCTCTCTCTCTCTCAACAATGTCGGAAGCGAAGACTCAAATTGAATCCTTGAGGACATGGGTCGTCGAGCATAAGCTTCGAACTGTTGGTAAATTCCTCAGTATCCCTATTCATTTGTTCCGTTAGATTCTTTTAACTGTTCATCGTTTTGCCATTTTTTTTTTTCTTTTTTTTATGACATCGGTGGATGCTTTATTTTAATGATTTCGATCTTTGTGGTTTTGCGGATGATATTCGATTCAGGGTGTCTGTGGCTCAGCGGTATCACGGGTTCAATTGCGTACAATTGGTCTCGACCCAACATGAAAACCAGTGTGAAGATCATTCACGCAAGGTTAGTTATAATTTCTGTTCGTTTGGTATACACTTGTTGATTGAATATGATTAACTGGGTGCGACATGCAAACTGTGCAATCCGTGGTTTTGATACCGAGGAAAAGTGTTTGTGATTTTGATGTGGTTCTGTGTTCTTATTTGAGCCATTAGTTTGTGTGGTGTTAACTGAATGTTACGATTGCTTTGATGTTTTGCTAATATGATTTGTTTCATCGAGCCCTGTTGTTGGCACTTGCATTTTGTTTCCACTTTTTTCAACCAGTGTATAAATTGGAGCCATCTGTGCAGCAGAATGGAATGAAATTACTTTGTTTAGAATTGAATATATTTTTTTACAACGGATGGTGGTGACATTCAATTCCTTTTCATCTATCCTGATATAGCCTAGGAATTAGATCAAGTTGAACAATTTGTGATTAAATTTGGCTTCAAAACTAGTATTTGTGTTACACTATTTTGCTGAAAATGTATGCTTGCAGTTTCCCTTTATTGATTTTTTCGTACCATTGCCATCTTTTTAATTTCCATTTTGATGTGGTGCCAATTTCATTTCTCCACGAAGTCAATAATGTCAATCAGCTAGAAGATCGAAGTACAGGCCATTTTATCTATATTTTTAGGATGGCTATAGGAAGCATTAACTACTATTTTACTAGGTGTTTGTAACTGCGATACATTGGAGTTTTGATTGTCGTGAACAATAATAATGTAGTTGGAGTTTTGATTGTCTTGAATAATAATATAGTGCTTAGTGATTACTTTTTTCAATGGATTTGCCTTCTTTTTTTCTCGTATTTCATGTGGTATAAACATATGCCTTTCCCTTTGCAATTACTCTACGGGTGTAATCAAGTTTGTTTTCATCTTTTTGTCTCACGTTCGTTGTCTCATCAATTAAATGATGGCATACAGTTCAGCGTAAAGCCGTCAACTGAGAGTAAGTATTACAATTGCAAAATTTGAGTTCGACAGGTCTCAGAGGCCGTTGAGAGGATGTATAATAGGATTTGTTGGTCGTAATGGTATTCCTTTTAGAATACTGTAAATTATAAATGAATATAACGATTATGAGCTGCACTATGAAATTGTTGGAAAAGTGATAGCACGTACTAAGAGATGAGACACCAGGGTTGGAGAGCATTGTTTTGGATTTATATTGGGAAAGCCACGCTCAGTTATTCAGTTAGGAGCTAAAAACGCCAACTGATGCTGGAAGTTAGACTGATGTAATAGACGATCTAGTAAGAAGTTCTGGTCAAGGAAGAAGGTCTTATACTACTAAAAGCCACTAGTAGACGGTCCATTAGACCCTTTACCAGTCATAGATGGCCTTCTGTCTCTTAGACAGTCTAGGAACCTTTGAACAAAGATTTTATTGAACCAAATCTTCACAGTTTTTGCGAGAACAGTGTGAGAACTTTTGGACGTGTGACTAAGTATTTTCCTACAAGGATATGTTTACACCAGGGTTCAGTTTTGAGTCTTCATTTGTTTAATTTGGTCCTGGATGAGCTTACCAGGGATACGCAAAATTATACCTAAATGCATTTTTCTGACGCATTAGTTTTGATTGAGGATTCAAGGGAAAATATTAACTCTAAACACCAGCTTTGGAGACTCATTAGGATCCAAGGGCTTTTCTCTTGAGCAACAGTAAGACAAACTACATGCATTTAAATTTAGCAAAAAATAAAAGAAAATGAATTAGAGGTAAAAGTTGAAGAATATGCCATACCATAGGTTTTTGAGTTCAAGCGTGTGGGATCGATATTACAAAATAATGACGGAATTAAGGGGTTAGCTCTAAACATGTGCTTTGGAGACAAACTTCAAACATTTAGCTTTTAATATACTAATTCGTCCTATTATTATTGAGCTAGTCTCAATTTCGTCCCACTGTTTTTAAAATTTTCAATTAGGTACTTCTTTTTTTTTATAAACTTATCAGTATCCATTTTGTCATGGTTTTCATTCCTTGAAAAAGGGTAAAGGGAGACTGAGATGAGAAGTATATTACATGAAATTGTTAAAAGGGGTATGGGGAATAATATCCCCGATAATTCATTTTTATGTAAATCCAGTGACGCTGCAATCCATTTAACTGATTTTGCGTGGTTATCTGATTATCCCTGTTATTGTCTGAGTTGTCATCATTCAATTTGAGGGACCTGAAAAGATGACCCTTATTTGAATCCCTTGAGGATTACGGTAGATCTTTATACTTCTTGAAAGTAATGAACAGTGTCTGGAATGTGAATAACTGGACTGGGATAGTTCTATGTATGTATATATTGGTTTTAATTCATATTTCTCCCCTTTGTTGCAAAATCTACTGTACAACTTGAGTGGGTTTTGTTTTATTAAAATTTGGACATGCTTTGGGACACCTTCCATAATTTCAAGCTTATTCTTCTTTCTAATGTTTCTGAGCTGTCTAATCTCAGGTTGCACGCCCAAGCACTTACACTGGGAGCATTAGCCGGAGCTGCACTAGTAGAATATTATGATCATAATAAGAAAAAAGGAGCAAGGGCTTCATAAACAACTTGGGGAAATATAACGCAACCAGAGTAACCCGAATTCTTTATAGTAGGGTATCCCAGTACTAGTCACATCTGAATTATCATTTCAAAATTTTCAATTGGACTTACTGTATTCATTCTCAAAATAAAATACTACATTGAAATGTTAAACATGCTTGCGGCAGAGTCTATTTTTTCCTTGTAGAATGGATTGCTTATAGTGCTAGTTGCTTCGCACATTTGCTAGCAATTTTTGTCAGTTCACAGTTATCCTATATATTTATAGGATAAGAGCACTTTGCTGCAGAAAGAAAGATTGAACATCTTATATATTATTAGTTGTAAACTTCCACATTCCGCATGCAGAAAGAAATGAGTTAGCTATCAATATGTATTAACATTATGATATATTTTTTTATTGTTATGTGTGTTTTAAGTTTGGTAATAGTATATTATTTTTAGTATTATTATTAAGTTATGATATTATTTTTTATTTTATTTAATTATTATTACTTTATTAACACTAGTTCAAGTACTTATTCAAGATTAAGTAGAGATGTGAGATAAACTTGTCCGAATTGTTTGAATTTGTCTATTTTTCAGCCTTTTGTTTTTGTTAAAAAACAAAAAAAAAAATAGAGAATATTTTCATTTCTCACATTTTGTCTATTTTTGTTCTTATTTCATAAACTTTGTCATCTAACTACATCAAACACTATCAATTTATTATTAAATATCATAAAAAAATTTCTTTAATATTATAATTACATATATCTATCAAATTTGTCAAAATTTACTATTTTTATACTTTTAAAATCAACTCTTAATCAGAATAATTTAAAATTTCAAACATATATGCATAATCTTACAATCAATTTCTATAAATAAGTTTGGAATTGATTATCACTTTCACATTTAAATCTTCTAACTTAGAGTTGTATTAGAATTGCATTAAAAGGCAAAATTAATTTCTCCACTTAGGATTCTATTAAAAGATAAAACTAACTTTTTCTTACTATATCAATAGGATCTTAGATTAATAGAGACTCATCTTGCTTTTTTAAAAATATTATATATATATATATATATATATATATATATATATATATATATATATATATATATATATATATATATATAAAAATATATATAT
>Ga0099824_1010988_pt1 | contig 10427 bp, 4 predicted proteins | sample SiratrowhiteBW_FD_76837 | JGI IMG/M metagenome (GOLD analysis project Ga0099824, IMG submission 76837) | Root nodule microbial communities of legume samples collected from California, USA - Siratro white BW | ecosystem: Host-associated > Plants > Roots > Nodule | place: USA: California... | reverse complement strand
TATATATATATATATAACTGTGTAGTAAACACACCAATTTCAATGGTAAGTCTTCTTATTTTCCAATTATAATAAAATTGACTTTTACTCAGTAAAGTTTTAACTCGGTAATATCTTTTGATAATACTAACTTTAGTATTTCTTTAAGATATTTGTCTTTTATTTATCTTTTTTCTTTAAATTAAAATTAAGTTATTCTTAATAAATAAAAATTAGACTCCTATTTCTTGTATTTTTAAATTTTCTTTGAACATTATTAATTTTTTTAAAGTTTTTTAAAGTGTCCTTCATATTGTATAGACTATTTTAACCTTTACATTTATATATATTTTTCTCGTTTCATTCTCTTCCACCTCTATTTACCGTGTTGCTACTTCTCAGGAGTTCACACCTCCATTCAGTTTGTCCCCGCCGCTGCATTGATTTATGACGTTCACCGTCATGTTAGCTTTATAAGGTAAGGATTATTTATTAAAGGTTTAAGACATTATTTTGAATGATCCGGGAAATGAGAATAAGTTTTTTTTTGGAAGTTTCTGAAGATAATTGTAGATAAGGAAATAATTTTCGAAATTTACCATTTCGAAATTTGATACCTTTACTTATAGAATATTAAATTTTGGAAACCAATTTTGAATCTAAAAATAATTTTTGAAATTACTTATTCCGAAAACTTTCGAAATAAATAATTCACGAAGTTATTTCCAGAATTGTTATTTTAAAAGTATTTTTTATATTTAAATATATAAGGCTTTTTAAATCAGGTAGTTTGGAAAATTTTAAAATATTAAGAGGTGATTTAAAATACTTCAAAGTTGTAGGAAGAAGTTCTTTAAAAATTACAATGAAAAATAAGAATTATAGAGTATTAATAATTATAAATATCGAATCAATTTTAAAATATATTGAACGAGACAAAATGTGATTAGAATTAGTCTAAAATCTGTCTTTTTTGTGGTTAACGATTAGTGTAATTAAATATTTGTGGTGGAGGAAGTGTTGAACAACAGCTCTTGCAGTAGTTAGCGTAGCGAAAATGAAACTTGGGTTTTTCCAGAAGAGAAGGACACAAGCTGTTTTCAGTTGAAGAAAGTTTTTATCTTTATTATTAGAACAATATGTACACTCATAACCTTGGAATCCATAGATGACTCCTCTTCTAAGGATGATGAAAAACTCTAATGAGAACTCTCGAAAATTGCTCTTACATGCCAAACGCGGTCTAACAAACATCCTTGTGAAGTATCACTACGAGAATGGGGATCTGGAATCTGCTTTTGGGAAGGAAATGAGAAATTCTGAATTTTCTTACCCTAATTTAGTAACCTACTCGACCCTTATGGATGACCCAAAGAAGCCTTTCAACTGTTTGAGGAAATGGTTTCGAGGGATCACATTCTGCCTCATCCTCTTATTTACAATGTTTTCATCAATCCAATATTGTGAAATCCATAATTGATTTGCACGTGAAATTGACCCAAGAAAAAAAAGTTCTTGCTACCCTCTTTCACATTCACGTGGGAATTTCAAGTTTGCATGTAACCACCATTTTTTATTTTTTCCACGTGCCAAAGTTTGCATGTAAGTAGAGGTTGTTGGAATTTGAAATGAGTGCTTATAGGTTGATAACCTTAGGTGGCATTCCACCCAGTTGACAACCGCATGTGGCACTTACGTGGTCACTCTTGTCTTACATTGCAAATTTCATCCAGCGTGGTGTTGGGGTGAAAAAATAGGGTTTCACAGCTTCCCTTTTAATTTGGTTCTTTAAGCGTCGTAGCCCCCCACCATTCGAGTTTTACTTTCATTGCATTTGACCCCACCATTTTAGTTTCACTTTCGTTTCGTTTGACCCCACCATTTCAGTTTCACTTTCATTCCGTTTGACCCTCACCATTTCAGTTTCACTTTCATTCCGTTTGACCCTCACCATTTCAGTTTCACTTTCATTCCTTTCAATCCACCCATCTTCTTATTTACAGACGACGGCACCAGATTTACATGTAATTTGGTTATTGGATTTGTAAATCCTAAACCAAACTAGTGATGACTGTTACTGCAATTTCGTCGTTTTATTTGTAAACCCTTCACTTTGGTAATCATTATTGTTAGTCTAATTTTGTCATTGTACTTATAAAGTCTTAACTTTGACAATGATTATGGTTTTTAACCTTATGTATATAAGTGTTTTAACTGGGAATTGCATCGCTTATGAGTAGACAGTACTGAAAAGCCCACTGCAAAGTTTGAGACTTCTAACTATTTAACCTTATATACTTAAGTGTTTAACTGGGCATTACTTTTTGACCACACTTCCAACCGACCATCTAAGTGCGCCAATGGCCACCCAAACTTAAGTATTCACATGTTTTCAATTGTGGGATGAATAAACAGGTCTGCCATTCGTTGATCCTATAACTCTCTATCACTGCCATAACTAAGTAATGGTTGGTACTCAAATACCCACTGCCACCACTGGACAATTTAAGTGTTTAACCTTATGTGGTTAAATGTTTAACTGTGCATCAGTTTCTGATCACACACTCATGGAACCATCTAAGTACACCCCTGACCTCACAACCATATGTAAAATTGACATTTTTAACATTGTGCGACTAAAAAAGGGTATGTCATGGCTAAATTCTGTAACTCTCTACCACTGCCATAACTAAGTAATGGCTGCTACTCAAATACCCACTGCCACTATTGGACAATTTAAGTGTTTAACCTTATATGATTAAGTGTTTAACTGCACATCAGTTTCTGACCACACACTCAAGGAACCATCTAAGTGCACCCATGACCTCACAGCCATATGTAAAATTGACATCTTTAACATTGTGTGACTAAATAAAGGTATGTCATGCAAAAATCCTATAACTCCCTATCACTACCATAACTAAGTAATGGTTGGTACTCAAATACCTACCGCCGCCATTGGACAATCTAAGTGTTTAACCTTATGTGGTTAAGTGTTTAACTGCGCATCAGTTTCTAACCACACACTTAGGGAACCATCTAAGTGCACCCCTTACCTCACATGGTAAAATTGACATCTTTAACATTGTGGGACTAAACAATGTTTTCAACTGTGGGACGAATAAACAGGTTTGTCAGTAGTTCACAGTCAAACAACCAGGTCTTTAACCATGACTACAAAACTATTTAAACTGTTTAACCTGGACATCATAACTGTTTAATTGTCTTCAAACCCTAAACTCAGTCAATTATCTAATGCATATCAATGTAACCAAGTTCAAAACCATGTATTAACACGTATTTCAAACTTTACATCCAAGATATTCACTACAAAATTAACTAACATAAATTATGAAAACAAGAATTAAGATACGATTATAATAGATGTATGAAATATACTTAAATTCAAGTGTATCAAATATACAAAATATAACATAAGTCAGCTAAACATCCATCTGTGGTCGCTAGACTTACGTCTTCTTTTCCTATAATATACAATAAAAGGTGATTTAAGTAGTGAACTATCTTCTCGCGCTTGGGGGTTCGCCTTCATGCGGTCATACATATTGCTATTTTGGCCTTGGCCTTGGCCTTCCCACTTTGGACATACACCTTCTTCATCAAATTTGTCTTTTTGGCCGACAAAAGCAAGTTTCAAATCCCTCAGTTCAGCCAAATGGAGTACCTTCAATGCAACTTCTGTTCAGTTGTTAAAATCCCATTCACAGCGCCCAAAAACTTTGGGTAACAGAAGTGACGAACACATAACTCCCGTCGTTGTGAAGAACTTTCGCCACTTGACATTTTTAAACATGTGCAGAAAAATTACAATGTAAGTATTGTATTTCCCATTATGAAATGAACAAATAAAAACCAACACTGAACTCTATTAAGCAACACTGAACCCTCAAGTGCAATACCAGTTCAAAAACCACAAATGAAAAGCATAAATCATCACGAAAACAGGACAAATAATCGAAATTAAAACTCAACCTGATTTCAGCAACACTTCATCATAAACTGCAATCAGAGTTCAAAACCTAAAAATTTTCCAAACCTAAACGAAGCTACGACGGTGACGTAGAACAATAAATTTTACCTAGGCGTTCCTCTTTGGTTTCGTTTCTGAGACTCTTCTCTATTTTTTCTCAATGTCAAGGTCGCAGTTTCTCCTACGATTCAGCGTTCCTCACCACGTTTTTCTCGTCCCCGTCGCCTCCACCGCTCCCAACGATCATCGAGCGCATCTAAAGGTTATTGCTTTTTCCCTCAAAGAGTCTGCAAATACCAACCGCGAAGCACCTAAAAACCTTTGGTTTTCCCTCACACAGCTTCTCCTACGATTCATATTCAGCGTTTTGCACCACATTTTTCTCGTCGCCGTCGCCCTCAATCACTCTTAACGGCCATCGAGCGCAACCAAAGATTCTTGTTTTTTCCCTCAAAGAGTTTGCAAATATCAAGCACAAAGCACCCAAAAACCTTGGGTTTTCAAATGGAAGGCACGAATAACCTTTCTATGTTTTGCAAAATTTTAACAATGGGACCATTATACTCCTGCCCTGCTATTTACCATTTCTGTCCCCTAATGTCACATCACAGTTGTAATCTGGTTGTAGTACACGTGGGGTTGGCAAAGAAACATTTTCCATTTAAAAACTAGGGAAAATATCAGTTTGACAACCACAAGTGGCTGCCAACCTTTTGCCAACCGTGTATGTGGCAAATTTTCTTACATGGCTGAGGGGCATTATAGATATTTGGTCAAGTGGGGCATGAATGGTATTTCAAAGTATTTTTTCGATTGAAAATGAGGCTTTGTTTGGCGGGTTCATTTGTGATGTGCAGAGTATTTGGAGAAAACATTTGAACTGCATGACATATGATGAGAGGGGTGGATAGCGACTTCGACGACAAATATCTTTCGTTCGGTGTTTGTGGGTTTAGGGCAAAAAGGTGAAGAGAGAGAGAACTTCCAACGGTGACGAGTTGACGAAATGTGCAGAATGTTTGGCGAAAACATATGAACTGTTCACGACGAACGGTGAGAGAGGTGGATGACGACTTCGACGATAAATAGCTTTTGTTGGGTGTTTGTGGGTTTAAGGCAAAATAGTAAAGAGAGGGAGAACTTCCAATGGTGACGGGTTGACAAAAAATAGAGAAGAGCAAAAGCCACAAGGAGGAGGTAACAACCGTTACATTATGTTTCCATGTGATTGGTTTATTTTTGTGTTGATTTTTGGTTTTCATTTATGGGTTTTGAAGTATGTGTTGTTTAGGTTCAGTGTTGCTGAATAGCTTTGAGTCTTCGTTTTCATTGTTGATTTCAGAATACAAATACAAATCTGACATTGTAATTTTATTTTCCAGTGGATAAATGTCAAGTGGCGAAAGTTCTTCACATGGAGGGTTGTCGCGACCTAAATCACGACGGGAACGGCGATCCGAAAAAATTAATGAATTTAAAAAAAAAATGGAGTCGCCACCAATAGTTTTTCAGGGAAAAGTATGGAAAACCCGAAAAGGAATGATAAGGCGGGTCTGCGAAAACCGGACCGCAGGTTCGGGAGTCGGTTACGTGTGGGGAAGGTGTTAGCACCCCAACAACGCCCGTCCTGGGACGGTACCTTTTAATTAAATAAGTAAAACGAGTGTATTTTCTTTAAGATGTTTATTTTCCACAAAAATGAAAATAAAGGCAAACAAAATTTTTTTATTTTTAGAAAGGGCCCGACAAGGTTTAACCTCGTTCCTACGTATCTCTATCGGGTAGAGAATCAGGGTTACGTAGTTCTTTTTTTGAAAAATTGTTTGTTTGAGAATTTGATATTTTTTAATTTTGAGATTTTTTATATTTTTTAATTTTAGTAAAATTTAGTGTTTGTGGAAATTAAACTTCATTTTCATATCTCTTGACGCGTATGGCCCTTTGATATTACAAATGAAATTAAAATTTTTCGAATTAAATCCCGCATAACGCGAATGATTATTTAGGAATTTAATCGAAATTATTTAAAATAAACACTTTTATTAAAGAAAACGAAATAAATAAAAGAAAATTAAACCTCAAAATACTATAAACTCTTTTATTAAAGAAAACGAAATAAATAAAAGAGAATTAAACCTCAAAATACTATAAACTCTTTTATTTAATAACTAAAACCGAGACTATGTTTATTAGGGGACCATTCTATTTTAATGAATGCAAAAGCAAATCAATTAACTTGTTAGTGAAAAAAATAAAAAAAAAAAAAGGGCCATGTAACATCCTTTGCATTTATCTAATTCATTTATTCCCTTTTCTTTAGTTTTCAATTTACTCTTTTTTTTTTCAAAAGGCTATTAAATAGCCCACTGCACCAGTGTATCCTATCTAATCAACTTTCTATTTTTCCATTTCAATTAATGCCAAAAGCCACGGTTGCATCACCTTTCAATATTATTCAATTCATCTTTTAAAAACCTTTTTATTCACGGCTAATTAAAAAACATTTTTAAAGAAAACAATGTCAACACTTTAATTCATCTTCACCTAACTTAATGCCTTACCCTGCAACTCCAATATTATTTTTCTCTTACAAAGTCAACATCTAATTTAACCTAATCATTTTTCTCTCTCACGCTGCCAACGAAAACATCAAATTGGCCTAAGCCCAAATCAAACACTCTAATTCTCACTTAAACAAAATAGGGTTAGGTGGCAAAAGGGGTATCGCTGCTATGGTTGAAAAGGCAGTGGAGAAAAAAGAAAAAGGCTATTAACAAGGTGGCAATGGTGGTAGTGCAGGGGCACTGGAGATGGAAGGCATCAAGAGGTGAGGAAGAATGAGGAAGGAGTTACGTGGGTATGGAGACGTAACCTAGTGGCTTCGTGGTACAGGAACGTGAAGCTGGGAATGCTGTGTGTTTATGGAAGTTTTAGTGAAGGAGCGTAGCACAACAAAGGTTGCAAAAGGTTTGTATGGAAGTGGAGTATGGTTGGTGATGCTGTTATGTGACTTTGAAGGTGGTTATTGTGGCTTAGTGGTGATGGGTTTCACGGGTCTCTGCCAACGAGGATGGTGGTGGCATTAGTCTTTTTCTTGTTGTTGATGGCATGGTAGAGGGGTAGGGGAGCCGTTTTAAGGTTTTTATAGGTGGTGGCATGGTGAGGCAAGAAGGGAGTTGGAGGTTGGCTAGGTGAAGGTGAAGGTGATGGGGTTGTTGGGGTGTGGTGACTGCATGGTGGTGTTGACGAGGCAACCTAGGGATGCTTGGAGGCTTGGGTGGTTGCTTTGCAGATCTGCAGATGATAGGGAAGGCATGGCTTGAAAAAGGGAATGAGGGTAAGGGGAGAAGATGATGGTTTGATGGAAGGTGTGGGCTGGAGATTAGCTTGCAAAAGTGCAGCTTGGATTCGGTGGTTTAAAGGTCGAGGAAGAGAGGTTCAAAGGTAGGCATGGTAAGGTGATAAGGAGAATAATGAGGGAGCAATTCTAAGGCTTTTACAGGTGATGGCGTGGTGAGGCAAGAGAGTTTGGTGTTTTGGTGATGCTTGTGGGCAAGGCTAGAGGGCATGGTGATTAGGAGGAGCGTAGAGGTGTGTTGGAGGTGATGGTAGGGCTATATGCAGGTGAAGTGGGGCTGTAGCTGCGATGCATGAACGTGGCTAGGATAGTTTAGCTCAAGGGTGGAGGAGGTGGTGATGTTGTGTGATTTTGAGGGTGCATGAGGGTACAAAGTGAAGGTGTGTGTTTTTTTTTGTTGAGTAGTGGAGCAATGCCGTATGGTCAGTGAGGGGTAGAGCGTATAGAGAGGGGTGGAAAAATGGAGGAAGGTTGAGTGAAAACATGAATGGTAAAGCATAACGTTTGCAGAAAAGAAAAGAGGAACAAGCATGAAACATCAAAGGATACTCTCATAACAATCAATGCATGCAGATCCAAACCTTTTTTTTTTAAAAAAGGTAATGGAATGGCTAATAACATCGACACAGACCAAACAACGGAGATTCAAAGAGCCAGACTCATTAACTCTAAAATCATACCTTCTCTTCTTTCTCCCAATGTATATCCGCTTCTGCTGTGACTGATCTTCTACACTTTCGTGGTCTCTTCTGAGGAGGGGAATCCGGATGTGAGTCTGTGCCCCTAGGATCTCTTCCCCTTGGTATATGGTGAGGAAAATGATCTCCCAAATGGGACAAAGGGAGTGAGACAGAAAAAACCCCAACCGTTGGGAGCAGGGCTTTGTTTTTTTTGTCTTTTTTCTCTCTGCCAGGAGACCAGGCAGCTTTATCCTCAAGTAGGAGGGAACAAATCAACTTTTCAGAGACGAGGTTGGTGGTGCCAAGTGTACCAGAGAATCTTGGTGATTTGGAGGTTTTTACAGCAACTATGGGGGTGTGAAAAGAGGAGTGGGCTGACCCAAGTGGTGCAGCCTTCCTCATGCCACAATCTTTTATTTTACTATCCTCACTATTATTATCTCTAATATGAAGGGGGAAAGATTTTTTAATTATTTATTTATTTATTGTTATTATTTATTTTTGAAAATATAAGCAAATAATAGACTTAAAGATGAAATTTTTGATTGATTTTTTTTTATAAGAACACACATTTTACAACAAAATTTAAATTTATTTAAGTAACTCTTTTTTTAAATTTTCTTTAAAAACAATTAGAAATACATTTTTTATCCTTTTGAAAAAAAATTTATTCACTGGGATGAAATTAGGTGCTGACAAGGGTAGTTATGTGTGCGACACTTTTGTTACCCTTGACCTCCACACGTGAAATATTTACATTTTTCCATTGTGGGAGTGAACACAATTGTGATATTGCTTGATCCTAAAATCCCCTACCACTGCCACAACTAAAGAATGAGCAGTCCTGAAAAGCCATTACTAACACTGGACATTCTAAGTGTTTAATTGTATGGAGTTAAGTGTTTAACTTAGAATTACTTTCTGACCACACATCGAAGCCACCAATTAAGTGGACCCTTGACCTCCACATGTGAAATATTTACATTTTTCTATTGTGGGAGTGAACACAATTGTGACATTGCTTGATCTTAAAACCCCCTACCACTGCCATAACTAAGCAATGGACAATACTGAAAAGTCATTAACAGCACTGGAGATTCTAAGTGTTTAACCGTATGCAGTTAAGTGTTTAACTTGGAATTACTTTCTGACCACTCATCGAAGCCACCAATTAAGTGGATCCCTAACCTCCACACGTGAAATATTTACATTTTTTCATTGTGGAAGTGAGTACAACCGTGACATTGCTTGATCCTAAAATCCCTTACCACTGCCATAACTAAGGAATAGACAGTCCTGAAAAGTCATTGCCAGCACTGGACATTCTAACTGTTTAATTGTATGGAGATAATTGTTTAACTTGGAATTACTTTCTGACCACACATCAAAGCCACCAATTAAGTGGACCCCTGACCTCCACATGTGAAATATTTACATCTTTCCATTGTGGGAGTGAACATAACTGTGACATTGCTTGATCCTAAAACCCCCTACCATTGCCATAACTAAGCAATGGACAGTACTGAAATGTCGTTTCCAGCACTGGAGATTCTAAGTTTTTAACCGTATATAGTTAAGTGTTTAACTGGGAATACTTTCTGAGCACATCTTGAACCCATCAATTCAGTGCACCCATGACCTTCAAACCTTAAATCTTTACGTGTTTTCCATTGTGAGACTGAACAGAGGTGTGTCGTTGGTTCATCCTAAAACCTCACAACCACTGCCGTAACTAACATAATGGACAATCCTGAAAAGCCATTGCCACCACTACACATTCTAAGTGTTTAACCATATGAAATGAAGTGTTTAACTTGACATTACTTTCTAACCACACATCGAAGCCACCAATTAAGTGTACCCCTGACCTCCACACCGCAAATTTCTACATGTTGCCATTGTGGGAGTGAACACAGTTGTGACATTGCTTGATCTTAAAACCCCCTACCACTGCCATAATTAAGTAATGGACAGTCTTGAAAAATCATTGCCAACACTAGACATTCTAAGTGTTTAACCGTATGCAATTAAGTGTTTAACTTGAAATTACTTTCTGACCACACATCGAAGTCACCAATTGAGTGGACCCCTGACCTCCACATGTGAAATATTTACATTTTTCCATTGTGGGAGTGAACACAGGTGTGACATTGGAATATACTAAAACCCCCTACCACTGGCATAACTAAGCACTGTGCAGTCCTGAAAAGTCATTACCAGCACTGGACATTCTAAGTGTTTAACCCTATGTAATTAAGTGTTTAACTTGGCAATACTTTATGACCAAACATCGCAACATATCATGTAATGCACATGTCCATGACTAACACCAATGATGTAAGAGAACAGTTTACCAACAATTTGTGGAAACATTTAAAATTTCATTGAAAATATGAATTGAGTAATTGTAAACAATAAT
>Ga0099824_1010984_pt1 | contig 10428 bp, 5 predicted proteins | sample SiratrowhiteBW_FD_76837 | JGI IMG/M metagenome (GOLD analysis project Ga0099824, IMG submission 76837) | Root nodule microbial communities of legume samples collected from California, USA - Siratro white BW | ecosystem: Host-associated > Plants > Roots > Nodule | place: USA: California... | reverse complement strand
AGTAAAAAAATAAAATAAAAAAAAAAAAAAAAAAGAAAAAAAAAAAATTTATTAATAAAATAGAAAAAAAAAAAAAAAAAAAAAAAATTTTTTTTTTTATTTAATTATTTTTTATTTTATATAATATATTTTTTATTTTTTTTATTTTTTAAAAATATAAAATATTTAAAAAAAAAAACAAAAAAAAAAAAAAAAAAAAAAAAAAGCAAAATAAACAATTTCTTCCTTAAATGGAAAAAAAAAAAAGCAAAATAAACAATTTCTTTCTTAAATAGGTCATTATCATTACTCACAATATAATCTTCAAATTAGAAAAGATCATCTTTATTTCCTTTCTGGTCTACTATATGTGTCCATCTCATCGAAAGTTAGTTATGTTTGTTCATTCTGATCTACATAAATATCAAGAATCACCCTCGATTGCTTTTGGACTTTCATACTCCCGTCACATATTCCTTTTTCGTCAAATGTCACATTTTGATTGATAATCACTTCTTTGTCTCTAGATTATATAATTTGTATGTCTTTGAATTTGTGAAATAGTCATTGAATATAATTCTCTCATTTTTCATCAAGTTTCTCTTCCGCTAATATGTTATATGAGCATAAGATATACATCAAATAACTTTGAGATGTTGAATTGTTGGTCTCCTTCTGCTCCAAGTGTCTTTAGGCATCTTATCACGAACACTTTTAGTTGGACATTTGTTAAAGACAAAACAACAACTTTCTTTAGGCATTTGTTTAGACTTCGACATGTATCTCACCATATTTTTGATTGTCCAAATCTTCCTTTTGGTAACTTCATTCTATTGGGGAGTATATTTACTTGTCAGTTGATAACAAATTCCATGTTGCTCGAAGAAATTTGTACAATTGGTGTACTCTTGACTTTTATATGTTCTCCAAACTTTACTTTTGCAATTGCTTTGTTTGTCCACAAATGCATTTGTTTTTGATTAAAAAAATACACTTGTGTCTTTATATTAAAGTCATCAATAAAAGGTAATGAAATACACGTCACCATGAGTTGGAATATTAATATGGACAAGTCTAAGTGTACAATCTCCCATGACCTCTTTGCTCTCCACATTACTAGGAGTATTAATAGATAAATTGGAAACATATTTTTTATTTGAAAAAAATTCAACATAGAAAAAAGAATGTGTCGAAAAAACATATGCTAAATAATGATACTTTTCATGTTGAATTTCAAAAGAAAATAGACAATTTGGAGTCATTTTTATCTTAGTAATAAACCTTTTATTCTTTTCAAACAATATGCAACATCCTGGTGAATGTCTATGTTTTACCCTTTCTTTGATAGTTGTCCATATTTATTAGGTTGTGATGAAAACATGAGTACATAAATTATAAAATACAAAAACTTTTAGTTCATCCTTCAATCTAGTTGTGATTCTACCTTTCTCCCTAATTAGAATATCAGTGTTGTTAGTTCTATATAGTTACTATAACTAGTATCTAAATATCAAATGTTTACATTTCTTGTGAAGAATTCTTGCTTACTAAAATTAAATTTTGTGGGTTGTTCAAATTCTCACCAATATCCCTATATTAATTTTATTTTCTACAATGTTAACTAGTTCTTGGAATCTACAATCTATTGCTTTGTGACTACGCTTTTCACAGTAAAAACAATTAAAATTAAAGTTACATTTGTTTCAATAATGGAAAACCAACTATGGGTGACAACAACATTTGATGAAAACATCAAAATATAAAAGCATAAATCAACCACACATCAATCATGTTGGTTCTCTTCATTCTCTTCAACAAAATGGTACACTAGTTAATATCAATGCTAGCCTTTAACAAAATGGTTCAACAATAGTTGTTCCTTTAAACAATTAATTTTAACATCATTCTACCATTACAACTATTAAATTGCCTATTGGCTAAATTGTTAAAGTCACACTCTTGACAATGTGTTACACATACCTAGTTTTACCTAGTGTACTATTTTGTTGATCATAATAAAAAGAACCAACTTAATTGATGTGTGGTTATTTTATGCTCTTATTACTAGTTTGTTGAAGGAGTTTAATGAGAACATAATATTATTGAGTGGTTATATAAATACCTTCAATATCTTTATCAATACCTTATTCTTCCTTATTCTTTGTTAGAATTATCTTGAATGATATTATGAACTTTAGGATTTTTATTGAAGAATTTGTGACCAAGAAAATAGTAATAAAGATCAATGTGTTTATTATCACAATAAGTATATACTTTCTTGATAGAATTGTTACCATTCTTAAACTTCTTGTGCTCTTAATTTAAAGAAAAATCATATTTACCATAACAAATCACTTTACTGTAACCATTATTTGTATTGATAACACTCATACATTTGTATTATTATTATTGTCCTTAAAATGATAAATTTTTGGGCTTAACAATTAAATGATAAGATTTATACTCCTATACATTGATCATCTACAGTATCTACACTTGTTTTAATATATTTCTGTCTTGATAATCACTTGAAACTGTTTATATGATACTTTTTTTTCCTTTGTTTTCTCCAAAAAAATTTGTATCTTTAACCGGCTCAATACTTCATTTATTTATTTTTCTTGTATCTTTTAAAATCTTTCCATCTTTTTTCTACACCATGAACAATTGTCTTCAAGTATTTCAAAAATGTATTTGACTGAACGTGGATCATATCAAAATAAATGAATTTTCGTGAAAAATTACTCCCATACATTATTTTCTTTTCCATTCTTTCAAAGAAGTGTGACACTTTTTCGCCATTATCATTAACATCTTTAACGGTCAAGATGAACTAAGGCATGATAAACGTAGGACAGGGTAGGTTAAATCAATTCCGTTCCGTCACACAGCACTAAACCATTCTGCCTCCACCCTTCCACACCTTTACAATTAATTTTTCAGTTCAGACCACAAAACGTTACAGAAGCAACAGATTCTTTGTTTGTCACCAAAAAGGAGCATTAGAATTGGTGCACCTCTTTCCAACGCGTCCACAACAAACCCCTTTTTTCGTCAGGTTGGCTCGGTGAATATATGCACTGCAATAATACCTAGTCGAATATGTACCAACACACTTGCCCTTACCAAATATTTTTTAATTTTTTCTCCGTACAGTTAAAAGAACTAGACGAATGAAGGCATTCCCAATGTCCACGAGAAAAAAAAAGGTGCAAGGAAGCGTCCAAAAGAGAGGTAATTAACTCCCACAACACAGGCAATAGCGTAAAATATAACGAAGAAAATAGTAGCGGTGGTGGATGGTGCGTACCTTACCATTTTATACGCAACCACCAAAAATTACGTTGCGTTTGTTTCCGCGGTAGGCCATGTAACCAAACGTGTCAAAACTCAGAAGCTGTCACTTTCTTTCTCTCCTTTCTTACACAACACACACGAGAGAGTGAGTGAGTCTCTCTCGCTTTCTTCCTCCTTTGATCGACTCCACACACTGCACGCCACAGCATCGATGGTGTCCAAACCTACCGACTCCGCTTCCAAACCTCGAGTCAGTTTCTCTCTCTTCCTTCAATTCAACTATAACTATAAACAACTTCTGTTTAATGCTTCAATTCCTTTTTCTCTCTTCTGACTCAACGAATCGCTGGCGTAACTGTTTTTCGGAATTTGATTATGCCTGTAGAATTTTGAAATTGAGCGGATAATCACGAGCGAGCATCGTTTAAGAGCTCTCTGTAATTGAATATCGCAACACTCGAGTTGCGAGTAGGGCTTTCGGATTGTGCTTAGTCTTCAATGTCGGTTTCTGTTGTTTTAGATTTTCCGTTACTAATTAAATGGTGCTTGTGCTTCATCGCGTGAGAATTGAGATTTTATACTGCTGCATGGAGCGGATTTTGTTTTATGATTTTCTATTTTTGTATTTTGAACGTGGTAATGTTTTGTTCTGTAATGTCGCAGAAACAACTTGGAGAGCCGGCAAATGATGCATTGGGAGCCTTGTCGCTCAAGATAAATCAGTTGAAAAAGCAAATCCAGGCGGAGCGAATTGTATACATTAAAGTAAGATTGATACTGCGTTTATGCTGCCTTAGCTTGATTCTTCTAGGAATGGGTCCAGATTTTTATAGTTTGTTTGCTGAAGAGATAACTTTTTGTTTCTATTCGTTTAGGAAGATGACCTTAGCCTCTTTCTCGTAGCATTTTTTATTGTATGCAAAGTCGATTATCTATAAATTTTATTGCAGTTCTTACTTGACCTTTCCACGGAGAGTTAATTTTTATAATTTGGTTATATTAGTGGCAAGTCTTTGTATGAGCTTCCAGCAGCTTTTCTTTGCATGTTTCTGGTACAACTTTATGTTATGATTTATAATTTGAACATGAATTCAATTAATCAAAAATTTCAATGTTCAGAGGCTTTTCTTGTACTCATTGCAATCAACCTTAGTTATATTTCTGCAGGAAAAAATTCAGAGCAATGAGAAGAAGCTACAATGTCATACTTCAGGAGTCCTATCGGCAATATCAACAAGGACAGAGGAAAATAAAAAAACTCCAGTTCTTTCTAGAATTGACCGTCCTTTATGTAAATTCAGTGGTTTCTCTCCAGTCCCAGGAGACAAAGACCACAGCAACCAAGATGTATTATCTGCTACAAGTATCAAAATACCATATATTGAAAGATTACCGCCATATACCTCTTGGATATTTCTGGACAGGTGTTTTAACTTTCAAATAATTAATATTCTGCCCTGATCTTCCTGTTGTGCATTTTTCTTTTCCAAATTGAAACTACCTGCTTTCCATTTTAGGAGAGAAACTGAGATTTCAAAATTTATTGGTCAGTGAGTATGAAGATTGTATAATTTATTTTATGCTATTTTAAAATCTTTCACACAACAGAAATCAGAGAATGGCCGAAGATCAGTCAGTTGTTGGAAGAAGACGAATCTACTATGATCAACATGGAAGTGAAGCACTGATATGTAGTGACAGTGAGGAAGAGTTAACAGAACATGAGGAGGAAAAACATGAATTTTCTGAGGCTGAAGACCGTGTTCTGTGGTAAGTTAAAATGAATAGGATAGAGCTGTTTTAAGAAGGTCCATTTATTTGTGAAGATTCAATGGAAGTAGAATAATCTTGATTGTAACATTTCTCATTAGCTATATGAATAGCATTTAGTTAACAAGTAAGATCAATGTTTTGTTGGAGTGCAAATAGTTGTTTAAGTGTTCAGGAAACAATACTTTTATTGTGATCGCTCTAAAATTTTATTAACATTTATAGACTTGAATGAAATGTTCAACGTTTTCCTTTCATTAATTACTGTCTGGGTTATTTGATTTGCTAGGATGGCATTTGAGGAATATGGGTTAAACGAGGAGGTACTGAATATTGTTAGTGAATTTGTTGGAGGCACCAGTTCAGAAATTCAGGTAATCTTGAATAACTTGTGGGAATGAGATTATGCTTCATGGTTGTTAATATAAATTTAAAATAAAAAATGCAGGAGAGGTACAAAAGTATCAAGGAAAAGAACATTGGTAGGTTGGATCAGCCTTCGGAAAACTTGGGAGATTACGAATCTATTATTGGCATCTCTCCAGAGAAAAGCCTGAGTGCTGCTTTAGATTCTTTTGATAATCTTTTTTGTCGCCGGTGCCTGGTACATACTAAAAGCATGATCCTTTTATCATTCTTATTATCTCATAGTAAGTGCATCCATTCTTTCTTGCTTTTCATACAGCAGATTTTTGACTGTCGTCTGCATGGCTGTTCTCAACCTTTAGTATATCCTGTAAGTAACTGTATCCTGTGTTATTGTCAACTTAATCGATAGTCACTTCCATCCATAAGGCTGATTTGATGGTTTGCTTCAGAGTGAAAGGCAGACAGTATGGTCTGATCCTGAAGGTGACAAGCAACCATGCAGTGATCAGTGTTACCTTCAGGTATTTTTCTTTGTCTGAGATACATATGGTCAAATTTTGAGTCTTTTACTAGTTTTTGAAGTTTTCAATTCTCAAAGAGGAAATAGTCAACCCCCCCACGCCCCCTCTCTTCTGTTGGTATTCAGTTAGCAGGTTTTTGTTGACTGTTGACCATTGTACAATAGATATGGTGGCATTTCTATGCTCTGTTGATTTATATTGGAAGTAAAGTAATCCCAGTCAATTTTTTTTCTATGAGGCATGTTGCCTTCTTAAGGAGTGCTTTAGATGTAGTGTATGGTGATTGATTCTATGCGTGTGTCTTGTGGGAATGCCTACTTTTGCACCCTGCTTCAATTTCAACTCAGGTGTTTCTTGTATTGTATTTGATTGCCATTTCAATTACCAGCAGTTAAAGGAAGTCAAAGGTGTCTCGGAAAATGCAACTTCTGGGTCTGATCAGAATAAGAGAACTACTACTATGGAAGAGGCGGATAGGATATTGGCACCCTCCACTATAGAGGAACCTGGTCATAGTACAACACCTTTTCCAACAGAAGTTGATTGTCATGGATCTCTCAATTTAAATGTTCCTATCTCAGTAAGTGTGGAAAAACGGAAAGTCACCGATTTGTCAGACACAGCACTTTGTGACTCAATACTCCCTCCTGATGGTTCTCAAAATTCTAATAAAAAGCTGAAGACAATCTCAGATGATGTAATTACTGTAAATAGTGATTCTAGCAATAACCTTTTGGGTGCAGATGAAAGTAAACATACTATTACTTGTGCAATTTTGGACAAATCTTTTAAACATAATTCAAATAAATTAATAGACTCTTCTAGCACTTGCCATACGGATGAGCAGGACAAAAGTATTGGGGATGGACCCAAAGATCCTACAAATAAGACAGAATTTAAGAAGTTGTCCAGTTCAATGGAAGGGAAAGTTGATGGGATGCCAGGTCTCTCAGATTGGAAACCTCTAGAGAAAGAATTATACTTGAAGGGAGTAGAGATGTTTGGAAGAAATAGGTATGGAGCTTTCTGTATTTCACCTTACATTATTATGTTGAGAAATGCAAGGATGTCACCAAATTTAATTTATAGTGTGTGTGTGCACTTTCTCATGTCTAGTATATGTTTGTGTTATCAGTTTTTCCACTGTTTTGTTATAATTTTTTTTATTTAACTTATCACTATTGTTGTTGTTGTAAACCGAAGTTACACTTTTCTTTGTCTATAAATCCTACAAACCCAACCTCTTTTTTAACTTCAATTTCAATTAATATTCTGGAAGAAGTGATAATTATGTAAAATAAAGCCTTTAACTTGGAAGGAGTTTGTTTTTTTTTTTTGTATTTTCATATGTTATCTACTGAATGAAATGAGTGCTTTGTGTTTCTTGAAAGTATCAAATTTCTAGCACTGTGTTCTGGAAGAAATCATTGAGCACTTCACCTCTTCCCTGAGTCCTCTCCAGAAAAACAGGAAATAATAAAAATGGGTAGAAATGAAGACTTCATGTAAATGAGTGGGAAGCCACCCTGCCCATATGCTTGATGGGGGTTGGTGAGGTGAGGGTAATGGAGTGGTGGGGGAAGGGGAGGGCAACAAGTGGTTTGAAATGTTGCCAAAATGTCATCTTGTAACACCCTGCCTATATCACAAAATTGTATGACCAATTTAGATTAATACCTGTATCCTAGTAATGGAAATGCTGTACCTCTGAAATAAAAAACCTTCACAACTGTCCGTGGAATTTGATGTATAACACATTATATCCATATATCGTATCATGTAGTTATTTTGTGAAATAATCTTATTTCTTGTGCTAGTGTTGGGCTGTATTGCAGCAGCCCTTTTTATTGTATTATAATAACTACTGGTTTTCTCTGAATGGCAAGTAATAAGCAACCAATTAAATGCATAATTTGAAAGCTTTGTAGGCAGCTTCTCCAATTGTTACTAATGGTTCTTAGGCAAATGAAACTTTGTATTTTCCTGTAATAGACTTTTACTTCATGCAGAGTTCTAATTTAATTTTGTGCTCATGTAAAGTGAAACTCTTACCCTGCAGCTGCCTCATAGCAAGGAACTTACTTTCTGGCTTAAAGTCTTGCATGGAAATAGCTAGTTACATGCATGCTGGAGGAGTGTCAATGCCTCATGGATCTATTGTTGCACCTAGTTCAATCATGGATGACAAGGGAAAATTTGATGCAGAGTACACAGTAAGAATTACATGCTTTCCTATTTTCCTCTTCTTTGTCCTACTACATTCTTGTGTCTCGCCTTGTTGTCTTGACTGTCTTTTGTTAATTTCTTTTGGGGGGGTGGGAAGGCTTGGTGAAGATAAAATAAAATTTTCCATGCGTAATTACCAGAGGGCCCCAACTGTTCAGATAAGTTGTGGTTTTGTAATATACCAATAGGTTATGGTCAAACTTTTTATTTAAAAAATCACATAACCAACATCATTACATTCTGAAATTCCTTTGCAAATAGGATAATTGGTATCGCGATAGGCTTGTTAGTATTTAGACATCAAACTTCAAAATATATAATGTCTTTGATTGTAGGACTTCTTTTAGGCTTTTTATTTGGCTGCCTCATTAATAGGGTGCTTCTGGGTTGAAAATGTGAAGAGATTGAGTTACTTTTGAGTTGAGAAACATTCTTTCTTCTTTCTTAGCTCTACCGTGATACTCCATTTCATATGATGATTTTTTTTTTAACAATAAAACATCATTTTGAATTTTAAACTAGCTGCACTTAAATTTATTATTCAACTCTTTGTTCTGAAAACCTCTACCAACCTTTATGAGCACACCCTACTTTAGATGCCACTTAAATTCCTTTCTGTCTGGGTTTTCATGTTAGGACCAGGAGATGCCATCTAGGTCACGGTTGCTGAGGAAAAGGGGCAAAACAAGGAAGTTTAAATATTCTTGGAAGTCTACTGGCCACCCATCAATATGGAAAAGAATTGCTGATGGGAAAAACCAATCTTGCAAGCAGTATACACCGTGTGGATGTCAGTCAATGTGTGGAAAGGAATGTACTTGTGTTAATGGTGGAACATGCTGTGAAAAATATTGCGGGTATTTCACTTTTCATTTAATTAATTGTGTAGTTTTTCTATTAATGTAAGTTAATCGAGAAATGCTAGATATCTTGTATTTCTCGTAGCTGTATTGTACTATTTGAATTATTCTTGTTAGCACACTTAGCAATTTTGGAGTAATCTGGATTGGTGGTTGTAATATATAACGAGTAATCTGGATTTGATGGTCAAATATGGTTTCACTTGGTTAGCAAACTTTTGAACATAATACAAGAAACAGTTATTTATTTTTTAGTAGCAACAGATGTAAAACTGTCAATATAAAGCTGTTTCTTCAAAACTCTTTTTTCAGTGGTTAGGTTCCTATAAATGTGATTGTGTTAATCATGATTTGATTTAATAAATTGGCTCTTCGACCTTCAGTTGTTCAAAAAGCTGCAAAAATCGGTTCAGAGGATGCCATTGCGCCAAGAGTCAGTGCAGAAGTCGACAATGCCCATGTTTTGCTGCAGGACGGGAATGTGACCCAGATGTTTGTCGGAATTGCTGGGTTAGGTAATATGCCAAGTATTTTTGCTGTGAACTTTATTTTAAGACTGCTAGTTTTTGAATGAACATATCTCCATTCTATTACTTCACCTGATTAAGAAAGTCATTATTCACAAAATCACCTGTAGTATTTGTACTCCAATAATCCAGTATTCAGTAGTATTTGGTCAATTTGCTTGATTGTCTATATTACGCGAGCCTTTGTTAATTTTTCAGCACAAGTATTGACTGACTTGACAAACCGAAGTTACACTCTTGCAATCATTTTTTTTTTTTATATCTGGTTTATTATTATTTTAGCAAATATTAATTTGCATATGATAGTTCATTCAACACAAATTTCAGCATGGTTTCTAAACAATAGTATTATTTAGTAGCTATGCTTCAATAAAATTATTTTTATAATAAAAGAGATGCTACAATGAGAGATGATTGAAGATGACTTTGGGAATTTACATGTTTAACCGATATCTGAAGGTCAAATGGCTAAACATAGAGGGTTCATGTGTCTGCCTTTCATTCAGCATTGAAAAATGTATTTGACCTTCTGCAACTTCTATGTTCTCTTCTCTGGCGGCTGAGCCTGGGAATGGGAAGATGCAATGTGTATTAGTATAGTTGCGCTGAAATATCTATTTTATGTTATGTTTAGAATATCTCGTAATATCAATATTATATTTTAGAATATCTTAGAAATTATCTCTTAATATTAATTTTCATACATCCTTGTTTCCGTGTTTTTTTTTTCTTTTTCTTTTTTTTTTTTATATATTTTACTCCCTTCGGTCTTTATTTTATGGTATAGTTTAGAAAAAAGTGTTTTTCTTTTTCTTACTGGATTTTATAGTTTTTATTAAAAACTAAATTTTTTTTTTTTGTTTGTTCCTTTTTATTATT
>Ga0099824_1010981_pt1 | contig 10432 bp, 5 predicted proteins | sample SiratrowhiteBW_FD_76837 | JGI IMG/M metagenome (GOLD analysis project Ga0099824, IMG submission 76837) | Root nodule microbial communities of legume samples collected from California, USA - Siratro white BW | ecosystem: Host-associated > Plants > Roots > Nodule | place: USA: California... | reverse complement strand
ATATATATATATATATATATATATATATATATATATATATATATAAAAGTCAAACTAGCTTTCCTTACCTCTATAGAGTAGAGATACTCAAAAACCCTAAAATCACAGGCAACCTAAATTTGTTCAAGAATCTGATCGGACACTCTTGATCTACTCAACACTAGGAATCTAGGGGTGTCCTCTGATAATATATGAGATCACAAATATAGTGTTTTAGAGAGATGGTGGTTCTCATAAGAATGAAACTCTATATCTTCTTAAAGAAAGAGAGAGAGTTGACAGTTTTTATAAACATAATATCTTCTTATAGAGATAATATCTTCTTAGAGATAGCTAGTGGTTTTTATAGAATATCTTCTTAGAGAGATAATATCTTCTTAGAGGGAGAGTTGGTGGTTGTTATAAAAATAAAAAATAAATAACTAACTTTTATTTACTTAAATAACTTTTCTGTTAAGAAAATAGGTGTTATCTTATTTATCTCTAAAATTAAATTCTAAGGTACTTTTTATTCCATAACTATTTTCTAGAATATTACATTTCAAAATATATATTTTATATTTTAAAATATATAATTAAAAATATATATTTTATAATTTGTATTTTACATTTCAAAATATAAAATATTATTATATAATAGACAATCCGTAATCCGTAATACAAAATATGTATTTTGGAGTTAGTTTTCAAGAATTCATTATCATTGTTTTTCATGGTTTGACAAGTTACATAAACAAACTAATAAGATCATTTTACTCTTCTTCATTTAGATTTAGCCATTTAAGGGGTTGTTACCCTTGTTCAATAAAAAAAATTCTTGATTCTTCGATTTGAATGATTGGCTTTCAATGGTAAAATTAGATTGTATATGCTTAGTACTTGTATTGTCATCACAACTATGTCGGTAATAGTTAAAAAACTGTAATCCTATTCTCTCTTCCTCTCTACTACACTCACTCTCACTTCTCAAAACCCTAAACCTTTCACTCTTTCGTGCTATTTTCTCATAAGTTATAATCTTCTTTTCTTGCAAGTTCTCCAACCTTTCAACACAAGGATCTCTCACAAAAACAAATGTCATTCTCAATGATGACTGTCACTTACTCCGGTGAACACTCACACGTAGGCACACAAGGATTTACTTGTAAACAACGAATATTTGATGGCGAAGAAGACCATTGTCGATTGCCCTTATATTGATATTCCAAATTGGAATTCCTTACACCCTACAGACGTTTTGTCAATTCTTGTAAAACCTCATATCATAATCTTGTTAGCCGAACCACTTCTCTAATTAAAGTGGACTTGTGTAAACAGACAAATTTTTCTAGTTCTATCTTCAATTACAAAAAGAAAAAAAAAAACTTAAAGTTATTTCATTATAAACCTGCATTTTTGCTAAAAGATTATCAAAATTTTCTAAATAAGTCATTAAAGAACTTCCTTGTTTTAATTTGGATAACTCATCCACTAGGTAATCCAAGACACCATCATGAAGGTTACCCACATCCTACAAATTTTGCTTCTAATATCTTAAGTGAAAGTCTTGACTTTGGATGTAATGACTTTTCCATTAAAATGTTTTTCCATCCATGGACAAAAGTAACAATCTTGGACATTAATTAATAGGGGTATCTTCTAATTCAAATAGTTGTTTTCTTTTGCCTTTTCTTTTCCTAAAACTTTTTTCATCTAAAGAAGAGAATTGAGATAAGACCGATCAAGAACCCTTATGGAATAAACAACTGCAAACTCTTGATGATCAATTGATGTTGTTTAGATTTGAAACTTGCCATAGTTGACATCAGTCCTTCAACATATTTCTATAAAGATTGCAAGGCTTGGTGCGTAAATGTTTTAGAATCTTGCAAATTCTTTTCTAAAGAATCCATACAGGACTCAAGTTATTTATTGGTGTCCATTTTTTCCTACACCCAATAGACCTTTGTCAACTCTTGCAAAACCTCATCTTGCAATCTTACTACTTAAATTGTTTCTCTAATTGAAGTGGACTTGTGTAAACGGACATATATTTCCAGTTTTACATTCAACCTGAAAGGAAAACACTTAAAGTTATTTCATCATAAACATGCACTCTAGCTAAAAGAATATCAAACTTTTCTAAGTCATTAAAGAACTCCCTTGTTTTAATCTAGCTAACTTAGCCACTGGATCATCGTAGACACCATCATCAATGGTTGCCCACATCCTACAAAATTTGCCTCCAATATCTTAAACTGAAAGTCTTGAACGTTGATTAATAGAGGTATCTTCTATTTCAAACAATTGTTCTGCTTTAGCTTTCCATCCCCTAAAATATTTTTTAAGATGTGTGCGCTCAATAATCCTTATGGAAGAAACAATTGCAAACTTTTGATGATCAACTGAAGAAAGTATATATTATCCAACTTTGAAAATTTTCATAGTTGACATAAGTCCTTCAATAAATTTCTGTAAAGATTACAAGGATTGGTAAATAAATTCTTGAGAATCTTGCCTATTTTTACCCAAATAATTTATATGAGTTTCAAGTTAACATTTTTTTTATTAAGATTACGTCAAGTTAACATGATTTTTGTTATATTTTTCTTACTAAAAACTTGTCAATATGACATAATTTCAACTCTATCTTTTAGTTAAAATTATCACTATTGAAATCGTACAATAAAGATATAATTTATCAATTTTGGTGAAAAAAAATAATCTTATCCATTATTGTAATTACAAAATAAAATTACAACATAACAGTACTTTTCCACTTAAAATGAATAATAAAAAAAAATACGTATAACGAAAATCTTATTAATAATTTAAATAATTAACTATTATATAGCCTACAAAACATATTACAACAAATATCTTGTGATCTCCTAATTTGTAACCACAATAACAACTTATTCTCTTCTTTCTAACATTAAAAAACCTTTTCATCTTCTAATTTATAATAATAATAATAATAATAATAATAATAATAATAATAATAATAATAATAATAATAATAATAATTTATTAATAGCTTCACAAATAGGAATACTAGTTCCCCTATATTTGATCTAGACTAGTTAATTTTATGAATTGGTCCCTAGTCCCCATAAATTGTGTCTCTTTTTCTTGTGATACAACACTGATTCCACCTTAAAACATCTTCTTGGAGTGAGATGTAAGGTGAAGCTTTTGACTTAGGCAAGGTTCATCGCAACATTATCGTGGAATGAAAGAACTCAAAAAAAAAAAAGTTTAACAGAATCAAATTTGTGTGTAACAATTTCAAATTAACAAGATTGTTGTACGAGAAACAAGAAAGAGATTAATGTGCATTCATGAAAGATTTACACACTTTACACATAGTTTTCTTACATAGCATGGAAGTTTAACGCTTGGACTTGAAGAAATTGTGTACAACAATTTCAGATTAACATACCATTCTGCAAGAAACAAAAACAAACATGTTCAGGGTCTCAAAATAAATGTCATCTAGTTTAGACAAAACCAAATATCTTAAAATGAGCTGACAAGTCTAAAGGATAATCCGGTTATAATTTCCAAAAGAGATTCTAATAGTTCAAATATTAAGTATATCAGGAATATAATAATCTTCCTAAGGTTGAAATTGTTGTTTCTGACCACACCTTGTTGTTGGTGCTGTCGTACAAAAACAAAAATGATTTATTATTTTCATATATTTATTAAAGCATTATAAGAAAAGGCATGTGATATGAAAGGACAAATTTACAATAACATCAACAAAGTTTAGTAGGTACAGGCATTGATGACTTTGTGAGGACATGAGCAAGCAATGTTGCCGTTCTCTTAATATTTGCATCCTTTGCCATTATCTCACTCTTCAATACACCAATTTCTTTTTATATTTAACTTTGTTCACCTGTATTAATGGAAGTGGAAACTGACATAGTATGGTCACTAAAAAATAGTGAAATAGCTGGAAGAGTGGGTATGGGCTAAATCCATTCTAAAACGCTGTAACCAACTTAATATGGATAAAAAAAATTAAAAAGTAAAAAATAAATTAAAGCAAGGGTCAAGCCCACACATCAAAATATTATTTAGAATTAATTAATTCCAAGCAGCGTGAGTTAGACTCACACAAAACTGTGAAAAAGATTTTAAAAATAAAATCAAGTGATGGCAAGACCCCACGCACCAGAATATTATTTGTAATTAAATAATTTAAAAAAGTGTGTCGGCTTGACCCACACATAATGGGAAACAGAATTTAAAATAAAAATAAATAAATAAAAAGGAATTAAGTGTCAAGTTGGATCTTACGTGGGCTGAACTATTGAGCTATTGGGATACCCAAAAGTTTAAAGAACAATTATTATAAAATAAGATTAATCGAAATTCGAGTCGGGGTGGAGCACTGCATTCATCTGGTCCTAAATCACATCTGCACATTACACTGGACCTGGTAAATATTCTTACTAACTTTACTACATGTTATTTAGTTTAACTTTTTCAGAAATATGTTTCTTTTCTTGTACAACTTCTGTAGGAATGTAAATATGGTCGTCGTTGAGCCTGATGAGTTGTTTATGGCCACTCACAAGAATAAGAAGGGTATATGGGATGATACTCACTCACGCGAGACTTATGTAAGTTTAATCTTAAAATTTTCTTTCATCCATTTTTAATATTTCATCTAATTTTCTAACATTTTGATGTTATAATCATTGTGTAGGAATATTATCATCATCGATTGAGGGTCATACAATCAGAAAGTTCATCGGGTTCCAACACTGATGCTCCCCAGCTAGATGCAGCAACCAAACTTCAAACTTGGAAGGAGACTGCTGGAGGAAAGAGTAGAGGTCGAGTTTATGGCATAGGAGACCTGGCTGCAAACTACCGTCAAGGAATGTCTTCCCTCACTCAGGCGTCATTAGTTGATTCTGCCACTGATTACTCCAATCACATGGCCCGAGAAGAGTGACTTCAAAACGAAGTCAATGAAGCAAAGGAAGAAGCAAGAACAGCAAAGGAAATAGTTGCAGGACCAAATGAAGCTCATGCAGCAACAACTTGCCACCATGATGGAGCGTCAATGTGCTAATACTTCAACTAATACGAGTCAAGTTCACCCACACTATGATGAAGTTGATGACGATCAACCCCTCCCATGAGTTCTACATGTCCTTTTTCATTTTATTTTAAAACTGTAATTTTGTTTTTAAACATTTTAGTTTAATATTTTAATGGACTATAATTACAATTTAGTATTTCAATTCAGAAGGTTGTTGTTCTTATTCTCTTATTGTTGGATGTTTCTTGTTAGTGGATTTTTTTATTTTTATTTTCAGGGGTATGGTTTTTTTGTTTTAAAAACATTTAATTTAAATTACTGTTTGCGTGCCAATTAAATATTTAATAATTCAGGGCCAAACTCACGCAACGATAAAAATAATATATTATTTTATTTTAAGCATCCTAACCCTACACCTAATAAAATATTTAATAATTTACTTATGCGAGGGCCAAACTCATGCAACCTTTAAAATAATTCTTTATTTTATTATGAGTGTGGGCCAGACCCTCGCAAACTCCACCTAATTAAATATTTAATAATTTACGTGTGCAAGGGTCAATCCCACGCAACCCTCAAAATAAATTCATTATTTTGTTATATACATAGGCCTTGCCCCCGCAAGCTTCTGTCATTCATGTGTGGGTCTAACTTATAAATTCATTATCCTATTATAAGCGTCATATTTAATTAAGTGTTAGGTTGTATGGGTGTAGTCCAGGCAAGATAGCCTCCACCCAACACACCCATGCAACCTCGGCTTTGTGTCAAGGACTCTAGTGTTGTTCTCTTCCCTACTGTATGCCCACGCATATGAGTGAATTTTGGTACGTTGAGTGGCCTTTTAGCCTATACTATATCACTGAGTTTTTTTTATAGTAGGTGTGTTGAATGAACCAAATAATAGCAACTCTTATTCTATTTGGATGTCTTTTTCCAAATATTTTACCATAAAGTCATTACGTGAGATTTTCACACCAGCAGTTCCTTGAGTGTAATGCATACAAATGTTAATAAGTTATTAACAAAGTCAAATGCATGAAAATTAATTAATCATTAACTTTTCACATGAAGTAACCAATATTGTCATTTTCTGCCAAATCAACATTGTGAGGTAGGATTTCTTTCTCATGCAGAAGAAGCTCACCGTTGAAGGTAAAATAAGAATTTTAGGTATTAAAAATAATTTAATAGTAATACATTATTATAAAATTAAAAAATATTTAATTTTAAAACTACATTTGAAAATAATTTTTAATTAAAATATTAAAATATCAACTAAGTGTTAAGTTTATATTGATATTATAAATATTATTTAATGAATAACAGTTTTGAAATGTTCTCCTAATAAATTAATAATTTTTTTTTTCAAAAACAATTTTGAATAGTCAATAAATACTAAAGATTAAATTTTATTTTAATTTTATATATCTTTCTATTATTCAATCAGTGTCATATCTAGAGTCACATATATTTCTATCTCCTTCCTTTATCTTACTATTTCACTTATCTTTTTTTTTTCTCTAACTCTTCCACTTATCTCCTTTCTTTCTCTGACTCTTTCACTTATCTCTCATTTCTTTCTCTAACTGTTTCACTTATCTCTTTCCTTTCTCTGACTCTTTCACGTATCTATGTTATATTATTGTTTCAATTTGAGTGTTTGATTGTCATTACACCATTATCCAATTTCAAATTTGTTTTATCATTATATATTGTACATATACGTGTGTGTCTGTATTTGGGACTTGGAGCAGTAGATTGAGAAATTACGGTTGGTGTTGGCTTTTGTTCATTTTGAGTGCATCAACATCAGGTAAAAATCAATATTGGACTGATGAATTAATCTCAAACTCATTTTGTTTCTTATTATTGTTTAATTAATGTCAATAATTTGTTCAAGAAAGAACATTAAAAATTTAGAATTTATAAATTAAATTAAAACACGGCAAAGGACATAACCGAAACAAAAGATTTGAGACTTCAAGATAAGATACTATAATCAAATTCATTTTCATTTTCTTGACAATCCGATTTTACTTTTTTAACTTAGTCTTCGTTTTATATATACTTATAAGTTGTATTATAGTTTTTAATTTTATATAAAGATATACAAGTATGTCAACTAGAATATATAAATCAGGTTATTCAAAACTTAAAAAAAAAAAAGTTGAGTTTTTTGTTGAATCACAAAAAAGAATTATGGATAAATTTATAAAAATAAATAAAAATTAGAAAATATATGTAAGTGTTCTTTGAATGAAAAAAATAACAATATAGATATAGATGAAAACAACTATAAAGAAGTAGTCACCAATAAAATAATTTTTATTAAACTCATGACAATGGAGAAAAAAATTATAAGACTAAATAATTTTATTACTAAAAATATATGATCAAAGTTAATGAAATAATATCTTGAGAGACTTATTAATAGAAAAAAAATTATTAGAATAACTTATATAAATTTTGTAAAAGGTAAATACTCTAGATATTTGTTTACATCAAATTGTATCCAAAAATTACTTAATGAAAAAAAAAAAAATAAAAAGCATAAAAGAAGATGGCTAGTAATTTTAATAAATTATTTTATTAATTAAAAGAAAAACTCCTTAAAGCCTTTCAGTCGTGACTAGTTGAATTCGGAAAAGTTTTTTATGACTCCATGTTTGATGTGACATACTTTGTGAAAAAACAGTATATCATAGTTCAACCAATCTTTTAAAAAATACAGCATAAATAAAGTAAATATTAAATAAAGAAATAGCATGAAAATATCTCATTGTTCAACATAGTCAAATTCTACATGTACATCAGGTATTCATAATTGAGCTTTAAACATGTTATTTGACAAAAAAAAATATTGATTATTGTTGACGAAACTCGCTTTCATAAATTGTTACCACAACATCACGTCAAACAAGTCTCTTGGTTTTAGATGATTCGGGTACATCATCTTTCTGTTTTTCTTTTTACTGTTTTTTTTTTCTCATTTTGATGTAATTTCTTTTCTAAATTATGAGAATTGTTAAAAAAAAATTATTCCTGTTCTAAGTAAATCATGTTAAGTTAGCTTGATTTTATTATGAAACAATTAATGAAATCGTGTTATTACGGTGTGATTTTAAAAATTTAACTGAATACGATTTTAGTATAATAAAATTGATGTGAAATCATATCACATAAGCATGATTTCAAAGCAACTGAAATTGTGTCACATCAGCACGATTTCAATTAATACCTAAAATCGTGCTATATTGGCACGATTTCATTTTGATAATGACACAATTTTTTCATAATGAAATCATGTCAACTTATAATGACATCATTTCTTCCATTTCTTCGTAATAAAATCGTGTCAACTTGTACAATTTACCCATAATGAGAATTAAAAAAAAATTGCCTATTTTTAAAATTTAAAATAAAAATTACACCAAAATGAGAAAATAAACCTCATCTTTCGCCTTCTTGTCTTCCACGTTATATTTTTATGTATTATTCTAAAACTCAAATTTTCATATTTACTTAATTTATTTATATTTATATATATGTATAACATATTTGTTGTAATTTTAAAAATGAATATGAACAAGAATTTTAAAGCTCGTTTAGAAACTTGATCAATGAAACTAGACGTCTTAAACTTTCTAGACTCAACAATCAACACATCCATGTAAAAAGTCAACCACACCATAGATCACCACAAGTCATGGCTGGAAGTTGAAACTGTTGCCACAATATAGCCTTTACAAACTCCCTCATGACCATCAATATGCACAATAACTTGTATTAGACTAGCGTATACTATGGGATTTTATGAATCATGATGTCACATATTTTTTTTTTTCAATCTTTTTAAAATATTTGAGACTATAGAAGTTATTAGACTATACTTATATATGTCCACATTCATTGTAATAATTAACTTCATATTATCCATAATCAGCGTGATACTATGCCAAGTCTTAGGCAAAAATATTTCAATTAGTTACTACAAAATCAGGTAACGAATGATATTATACATGTATATATTGATCCTGAATGTAATAAGATGGGACAAGGGGAAATTATTCTCTAATATGGTATCAGAGCCTATAACCACCCACCACATACTCTGTTCTTTTCTTTTCTCCACCGAGCCCATTCCTTCCCTTTTCAAATGGCTGGCAACGACTCCACATCCAAATCTACTTTCCATCCCGCTTTTTCTGTCTCAAACATTAAAAATCACATTCAAATCACCCTAGAAATGGAGAATGTCCATTACGACTCATGGGCAGAGTTGTTCTTCAATGTAGCCAATGCCTTTGATGTCGCCGATCACATTATTCCTAATGCAGATGCCACTGTTAAGAGAGATGCACAATGGTCCCGGCTCGATGCAATCGTGAAACAATGGATTTATAGCACGATATCTGTTGATCTCCTACATACGATTCTAAAACCCGATGCCAACGCTCAAGAAGCATGGAATCGCTTGAAGGACATCTTTCACGACAATAAAAACTCTATAGCCGTATATCTAGAACAACAATTCTCCCAAATCCACATGGATAATTATCCAAATGCGTCGTCCTATTGCCAAGCATTGAAACTGATAGCCGAACAACTCGGCAATGTTGGGGCTCCGGTCAGTGAGGATCGCCTGGTCCTCCGCCTTGTGACAGGCCTCTCAAGTGCATACGATAGTCTTGTCACCATCATTCAACAATTAGATCCGCTGTCATCCTTTTACAAAGCGAGAACTATGCTCACACTTGAAGAAACCCGTCGCCATAAAAACACTGGTGCCGAGTCTGCCCTCCTCCACACACAGTCTGATGTTTCTTCTGCCACTCCAAATCGGTCTTCTGATGCTACACCTTCTCGCTATAACAACCGCAACACCGGAGGTCGTGGAAGGCAATCTCGTGGCAAGGGCAACAATAATAATCAAGGTAACTCCTACAAGAATTCCTTTGCCAATAACAAAAATAACTCTGGCACAAATAACAGACAAGGAAGTCAGCCTGCTTCCTGGACATGGGGTCCTTTTACGCCTCCCTCTTGGCCACAACAGCCATCTTGGAACCCACCACCATGTCCATACCCTACCACGGTTGGGTTCCTTCTGCTACTGGTCGTGGTACTGGTGTTTTGGGACCAAGACCACATGTTTTTCTTGCCCAAAATCAGACTCTTGGTGCACCGTCAGGGACACTTGTACCCACTGACATCGCAGCCACTATGCAGACCATGTCTCTTCAACAGCCTGACGACAATTGGTATATGGATACAGGGGCATCCTCCCATATGACGTCGAATGCAGGTACCCTCTCTTCTTATTTTAATTTGAGCACCAATAATAAAGTTATCGTTGGCAATGGTACTGAAATTCCAATTCTTGGCTGT
>Ga0099824_1010980_pt1 | contig 10432 bp, 4 predicted proteins | sample SiratrowhiteBW_FD_76837 | JGI IMG/M metagenome (GOLD analysis project Ga0099824, IMG submission 76837) | Root nodule microbial communities of legume samples collected from California, USA - Siratro white BW | ecosystem: Host-associated > Plants > Roots > Nodule | place: USA: California... | reverse complement strand
AAGGTTAGCTTCCCTTACCTTAATCGCAGTGAAAGTTCTCTCTAACACTCCCAAAAGCTTAAGATCCTCAGGAACTCGAATCTGCACCAAAGGACCTCTGATCAACGATCAGACTAACACACTGGGAAACTGAGCTCACAGAGGCACCGTCTGATGGCTCAGATGCCACATGCGAGCTCAGTAAGCAGAGGAAAAACAAAAACATAAATCTGCTCCAAGGAAAAGGGGCAGATAATGAACTTACTCTAACGAAGGTTCTGATCGGATAGACTTGCTCTATTCTCCGCCACGAGTCCAGCGGTGGGCTCCACTTGAGAAACTGATGAGGTATGGAAGCAAAGACTTAGAGAGAAGTCAGAGAAAAAGAGGTTAGGGGTTTTAAAGAGACGATGACTTGAGTTGAAATGAGACTTGACTACTTACTTTTTCTATAAATACGCTTTTTTAGTTTAATAATATAATAATCAAGTGCTCATTCCACTTCTACCATTTCACTCAAATAACAGATTTTCTAAGTTGTTACAAATATTATTTATTACAACGAAAATTAAGTCATTGTCTTACACATTTTGTGACAGACATATAAGACCTATCTTGAAAAACATGATAATAGTTGTGTTTATTATAGTTTTTTAAGAAGAAAACCACTCTGCTGAAAAATTAACTCTTTTAATTTTTGAGGTGTTTGTTTCGTTTTTCTAAAATAATTAGATTTAAAAATCTAAAACCTAATTAAAATCAGAAGTTATTTCGAATAAAATTTCAAAATATGAATTGATTTTCTTAAAAAAATATTTAAAAATAAATTAATATGTTATACCACATTTTTTAATATTGCACAAATTGACCAGGAGAATATTCAAATGTAAAATATTACCTTTTTCTCAAATGTAAAATATTACCTTTTTCTCTATCTGAAAAGAACATAACAATAATATATTTATAGAAAAAGAAAAGAGACCCTTTGTATCTCTCTATATTTTTTAAAAATAAATAAAAATGATAATGAAGGTTAAATAATAATAATGGACAGTGGTTAAATAGTCAATATTAAAAAAATTATGGTGTGTTTTGAAATATTTAAGCGGTTTAGAGAGTGTAATTATTAAGAAAGTATAATAATCATTGAAGATGTTAATTATAAGAATAAAATAGGATATAGAAAATGTTTTAATTCAAACATTTTTTCTATATAACTATAGATTAATATCATTATTATTATCACTATTATATTATTAAAGACGTATGCCATTACTGAAGAGAATTTTCCCACCGTGATATTTATGAAATAAACAGAGTAAATAACTTATTTATTTCTTAAAGCTGGAGTTCACTTTTGTATTAGTCTATGAAATTGAAAGAAGATTTTAAGAATTAAATAAAAATAATAGAAGAATTTAAATAAACTTTTTAAAAAATAAAAAATATTTCAGTTTTTCCTAGTTTCACATTAATAAATTAATAATTGTGAGATGCATCTTTTGTTGAAGTTATGTTGGTCAACTTGGTCAATTTTTGGGGCTGTGAAAACGTTACATTCAATTCAAGAAAGTCAGAGTAACAGATAGGATTCATTGTTCTGAATAACTTCTTCAATAATTGTACGTCAAACCATTATTGGTGATTGTTAATAATATCACCTCTGCTTCAAATCTTGAAGATGAAAAATATAATTAAAAAAAGATAAATTTAGTGGAAAAAAAATCAGTCAACTTTTTTTATGAAGATTGATCACTAGTGTTATGTTTACTCAAAGTATTGCATGTTATAATACACATTTCGTTAAACATTTTTTATTTAATTTTGGAAAACTAAATACAAATTTTGAAAATGTGATATGACTAAGCCCTAGGGGCATTTAAAAAATAGTTTGAAGCAAAATCTCCAATTAACAAGACAAATCAATCACAGAATTCTGATCCAATTATAACAATTGAACCATTTTCCAAAATCTATAAAATGTTATGGTCTAATAAAATGTGCAATTTATACAAATTTTTATTTAACTTCTCCCTCTCTCTTTTTTTTTCTTTAGTTATCAAAATGGTCAAACCGCATAACTTATTTTAATATGATATTGTATTTACTATATAATTCTCAATGAAAAAAATATATTTTCTTCTAACATACTTTAGAAAAAGTAAAATAGAGAATAAGTGGATTTTCAAGTTAGTTTCCTGATAAAATTACTAGTTTTATTTATCGTCGGTCTATGAAAAAAAGGTAGAGAGATTAATTAATTTTGTAAATAGTTTTTAATTGATTAATGATTAATTAATACTTTTAAATGGATTAAAAATAATTATTTTTATATATTAAAGTAGTCTATTGTAATTAACAATTACAACTTAAGTTTTACGTATTAATAATTTAAGGTAATAATATTATATATTATATTTTTAAAACAATATATTATAAAAGTTAAATTTTTAAAATTATTTTTTTATTTTAACTTTTAAAATGGACCATAATATGCTTTGGTAACCTAGTTCCATTATTCACTTATTATAGTATGATGATTTCGCATGCTACATTATTGGCATCTTTTATTTTTTGTGTTCTCTATGTAACAATCTATTATTCACTATCACTTTTTAACTTCAAATACTACTGAAACTATGAAATATATTTGCTAAAATTGGTATAATTTTGATTTATAAAGCATCTTCATAATTTTCATCTTAATTTATTTAATTTTGTACTACCTTCATATCTTATCTAATATTGCATCGTCGATCTTTTTCTCTGTACGGTCATTTTTGCTTTTGTGTTAAATGTTTTCTTTTAAATAATCTCTCTTCATGATTTTTTTCTATTTAATTGATCATTTGCAGAAAAGGTATTTATTTATTTTTTATCTTGGAAGCGTACGTTTAACTCACGCTAACTATATATAGAAGTTAATCAAGTTTATATTTAACATTTATTTGAGATAATTATGTTTGACTTAAGAATCTAGAAGCATAACTTACTTTATCTGTTCACCATGTTTTCTCTTTCTTTATGTGATTGATTTGATGTAACTTTTTACATCTCTTCGTTTCAAATATTTTGTGTGATGATTTAGCAGTGTAGATTTTTTAAAAAAATGTACAATGAGTTTAAGTTTTAATAGACTTCGATACTTTAAGGAATACATGCTTACTGGTAATGAAAACAATTCTAGTTTCTCAAATTAATCAACGTGCAAATTTTTATCTAATGAACAATTAGCACTATTAGACAGTTAAAATATAATTAGTTTGCACATTAACAATAGCATGTGTTAATATTTGTAAATGTTATTTAAAGCAACCAAAATTGATATACAGAATGTATAACAGATAAAATTCTGGTGATTTATCAATTTTAATATAATAAATCATGATAGCATACTAATCATACATGTACACTAACTGTTTGATGTGTTTATGATAGAATGATGGTTTATTGACAAACACAATAATATACACTGTAAAAGAAATTGAATAAAACAAATTTGAAATATGCAAGATACACAAATAAAGAAAAAAAAATTGAAAATCATGAATTTGATAAATTGAAAAGTTTACAACAACCACAAGAATATTTCAGATTCATTTTCTTCTTCACAAAACAACCTTTTCCACAAAACCAGTTCTGTGGCAGAGTGAACATAGCCTGGCCAAGAATATTTATCTTGTCATCAAATTATATATTTATCTCATTTCATTGTATAAATCGCATATAAATAAAAAAATACACTGATTAAGATTATTTATAAACATGCACAAGTTTATAAATGATCTATTAATAAAATGGAAACACTGAAGAAAAAAAAGAGAAAAAAGGAAAAAAAAAAAATGAAAGAACTTGCAATGAAAAAATGTCACCCCTGTTTCAACTTGAAATACAGAATCTACATGAAGAAACACAGGGTGATGGATCTTTTCAGTGACAGCATGCCATTCTCTGCACCCTATCCCTCAAAATCCCATTATACAGAGCAACTCGGTTCGCCGGAATTTCACCATTTCCCGGAGTTTCTCTCTTGCACTCGCTTGTCAATACTCTGTTTTGCTTCCCCTGTTCTTCTCTGTTTTCTTCCTCACTATCTCTTTCCACTTCCTTCACCATCACATTTTTAGCAAATTTCACTCTCTTCTTGTTCTTCTTTCTCTTCCTTTTCTTCTCCTCTGTCAAAACAAAAACAAAACTCGTCTTAAACACCCCAAATCACAAAATTCACTTGACACATTTTTTGTTTTGAATATTTTAACATAAATGGTCATCCAAAACTAGAAAACAGAGTGATGTTTGAAAAAAATAAGGTGGGGAGGAAAAAGGAATGAGATTTGATTTACCCGAGTACATGCAAGAGCGTAGAATTTGTTTGTTGGAATTTTGAAACTGGGGGGAAGATTTGTTCTTGGAAAATGCAAGGTAGAGCAGAGTGGTGGAGAAGAGCATGGCAGAGGTGAAGACGAGACCTTGAGAGATGGAAGCCATGTTTGGGGAACAGAGGAAGAGGTTACAACGTTAGTTGTCTTTTGGGGAGAACGAGGAGCAGAGGACTTGTGTTGACCATAAAAGGAAGAGCCGTATAAAACACAAAGAGATCGCGTCCCCATTCAGGAAGCTTCATTCTTGGTGCTTGATGCAAAATAAACAAAGAGAAAAAAAAAAAAAAAATTCCAACATGGTAAGGGAGAAAAATCTACCAAGTTGGAATATTTAATATTTTTATTTTATTACTATGTACATTTAGAGAGTAACTCAAGTTAAAGGAATATAAACATGTTATTATTTTTATTAAAATAATCAAGATGGAAAAGGTATGTGAAAATTATTATATGTTAAGTGATTATTATTAATTTTAAATTCTGACTAATGGTTTTATTTACATAAACATTTCTTAATTACTTATCTGTTCAATTAATAATTTTTTAATTATTTCTTATTTTTTTAGTAAATAATAAATGTTTTCAATTAATAAAAAGAGACATGATAATTTTTACGTAGATAAAAGATTAAATTGTGACTCTCAATCGTCTCAGGGATAATTTGAGAAAAACAGTACACATTTAACAAATAAGAATTTCACGTAAATTACTTAAAATAAAATGGATTCCTTAATATAAATTTATATATTTTTTCAAATTTTTATTTTTATTATTACTATATAATCGTCAATTAGTTTAGATTAAACAAGTTATATACGTTTTAAAACTTAAGTGAACTTACTCAGGATATGATATGATCTAATGTAAAAATTAACAATATTTTAAAAAATATTTGGCTGGTTTTCACTTAAAACAAGACCTGATATACACACAACAACCAGTACACATCTCATTTAATATAAACAATCTTACTTAAAAGTTGAGTAAAATAGTCTAATTTAATTTAAATAAATGTACTACAACAAAAATAAATTACATCAACCAAACAAATATATCTTACTCCTATGGTCCATTTAAATTAAATTTGTTAAGGTTTAGAGTTTAATATTTTTATTATTTACTGCCAAATAAATATGTCTAAAATTCCATGATTAAATCAAGATTTTGCGATTAATTAACGACTTAGTTTTTTCTTTTTCACAACGTATCCAAAATAAATAACATTCAATTTCTCAAACCGAAGAATCCTAATATTAGCGACAAGCAAACCCACATTAAAACTAAGACTCTCTTTGGAGGTCCTCTTTTCTTTCTTTGTTTTCTCATATATGTATTCTATTACTTTCTCTTTTTGTTATTTGATTTTTCTTTTGTTTCTTTTTTATTCGATTAGCCAGTAATATTGAATTTGTTTAATGAACTTCTGAATATTTTTTTTTTCTTTTTGTTTTTTTCTCCGTTTGTAATTGGAATTTGTAGTGTACATGTTGGTTTGAATTTTATTTTTTTTTTGCATGTGTGCTTGTTGTTTGTTATTCTGTAAATTTCTCAAAAAATGAGGGGATTCTGATTATGTAGATTATGACTTTGTGGATAAGTCGTATATAAAAAATTATTGATAGAGTGACAATCACCAACAATGAATAATTTTTAGGTGGTAATTACTGATAATTGTTTTTTTAACAAATTTTAGTATGTTGATATTCTGTAAAAATAAATAATTGTTAAAAATAATTTGCCAATATCAACAATTTTTTAGTATCGATAATATTTTTTTAGTGTCAAAACATAAAGGATTTCAGTTTCAAAAATAAAATGAAGATATAAAACAGTTATCTCAATGAAACCAACGTAAAAATATTTCTATAGCTGCACCTAGAACTGGAAGAAAGAAGAAATTGTATACTTTGAAATAATTTTACATTGAATATCCTAGAATTGGTCAAAATAAATATACTAAATTATATTGGATGACGTAAGTGTCCTATATAACTACAGATTACGTTAGATCCTAATATATTTAACATAAAATTATTTAAAATATTTACATAAATGCTATCACACTTTTTTTGACATTTTATTTTTAGAAACCCAATGTAAAAATGATGATGTATTGGCTCATTCAGGTATCACTTCATTTATATTTATATTTATATTTTACTTTGCATTTGGTTCTTTCATGTTCCAGATATTAAAACTCATAACGTAAATATGCATAAGTTAAAAGAAAAGGTAAAATATGTGTCATTATTTTCATAAATTACATAATTGTTTTTTATATGCATATAACTAAAAGAATTTCTCTTAAAAGGAATGAGAATAACTAAATTTATCCAAAATTTACCGCATACGGTCATTTTTTTCAAATTTATAACGTAACAATAATGGTTCCTGTTTGTTATATATGGGGATATTTATTTTAATCTAAAATCTAAAATTTGATAGTTATATTAGGACAAATTTTTGACCTGGGATTAGTCAAAGGTCAAAAAAAGATAATAGTTTCTTCTAGATGAAGTTGCATCTTCAATTGTCGGGTGACAACTGCGACTCCTTAGTTCATACCATATATATATATAAAAAATATAATATGAACTATACATTAATTATTTTTGAAGTTAGGGTTCAACTAGTTTATTTTATTAATACTTTTCTAAGCTGTACTGATAGTATCTTTCATACAGCTCACAATGTATTATATAACACCATTTAATAAAAATAAAAAAAAACTATACAACACAATTTATTCATTTTACACATTGAAGGTCTAAAAATATTTATCATATAAAAATATATATAATTGTTTCTTAAATGTTTAAATCCTTATAACATGTTAATATTTAAGGTATTGCTAATAAATATTCCAGGAATACCAACTAAAGAACATTGAGTGTTTTTAATTATTATAAACAAATATTAAACAGTGTTTACATTTTAAATAAATAATTTTTTTACAAAAATATTTTTTAACTAGAACAAGGTAAATTTATAGATCAAGGAGACTTTAATATTTAGTAAAAAATATAAATTGTTTACTCATTCATTTTCTTATGCTACTTATTTTACATTCTTTTCATAAACATAAAAGAAAAACTGTTATTTTGTGTTTGATGATTAATTACTATAAAAAAATTATTTACTATAATTAGTGATATTTTCATAGTTTTTAATGGTTTCATTCAACTCGATTATTATTGATTCCAAACCTTTTTCATGTGTTACGTGAACAAGTATAACATGTTATCCTAACCCGTGATGCAAGTTCTAGTATTTTGCAACATGTACATGTACATGTACGCGGAATAGACATACGATACGTAATTATTATACTCTCGGAATTGCTGTATGAATAATTAGGATAGTATTGTATACGAGACAGGTACGTAAAAAACTACTAATATAGTAATAGTCAAACATAACGACTACGAGTCCTATTTTGTTATTCGAGGAAATACCTTCACATTATTCAAACATAAAAAAATAACAATACTTCTAAGTTATTATACTAAACATTAGTTTGATTTAAAAAACATTCATGATGTAAATATTTTTATCAAAATAAAAGCAATATTAACTAAACATTTGATTGTTGTGATTATAATATGTCTCTATTTTAATAGATGTTTAATATTTTAACTCATGCCAAACTTATTTATATTATATTTGATTGGGAAATTTTCCTTAATTGAATATTTGATAATCTAATAAAATTTAACTGAATTAATTATTTTATATTTGAGTTAAACCCAATCCCTCCTGGACTAGATACTAAATTCTACAATGAAACTCAACTAAAACCCATCACTCAACCTAATTTGACTAGAACTATTAAATAATAGTAATATTAGTAACAACTAAAATCTTTCGCTTAACTTAATTAAATTAAAATTGTTAAATGATATTAATATTAGTACAGTAATATAATTTTTATTTAATTTATTTCATTATTATATTAATTAAAAGTGCTTTTAAAATATCAAATTATTTAATTACTTAAATATTAAAAATAATATATATTTTAAAAGAACAGTCTAAAAAAAGTTAGTACAAATATTTTAAAAATATAAATTTCAAAACTTATAACCCAATTAACTGGAATCAATTCAACCCCCAGTAAAACAAGAGTCAATATAAAAGTCTGGTTGGATAATAGTTCTACACTAGAGTTGTCTACCCTTATATTTAATATACTTAGATAATTAATGTATAATACCAATAATACAAAAATTGCACCTATATATAGCAGAATTACAAAATTTTAAACGTGTTCAATATCAACAACAATTATCTGATATTAAAAAAAATAGAAAAAAACTTTTCCACTTTTATCCTGACATTGTTAGATTTTTTTTCAGGTTATATCACGTTATTTCAGATGGTGATTAACTAAAAAAAATTGGATGACAAGTGAAATGAAAAATAGAATGTTTTTGTGTATATTTTATTCAGGAGCTAAAGTGTTATTTTACAAAGCAGAGCATGAAAATATAATTTGTGAGGTTTATTGTTTTTCATTAAGTTAATTACACCAACAAATAAAAAAAAGATAATATTGAAATATTTAAAGATATTTAATAAAATAGTATTTTGACATCATGTTCCTGTAAACACACAGCTAAAATATACGAGAAATTAGGAATGAAATTTTGATAACTAAAAATAATAAAAAAAGTGTTACTGAAATGATTTTATTAGAGCTAAAAAGTTTATTAAAAAGGTATTGGTAATGACCATCATAAACCTAAATACAATTTTTTTAATTGTCTGCAATAGTGTACGAGTGTACCTAACACTTCTACCTAATCTATTAAATTGTAATGTAGTCAATTAAATCAGTATTTTAAATTGCTAATGAAATTATTTTATTATAATTAGAGAGTTAGATGAGACTTGTAAGAAAGAGTAGATAAAATTTACTATTTTTGAAACCCCAATGGTATCTTCATCAATAGCTCTTTGACCAAGAAAAACTAACAAAGAAGGAATTAGAAAAGACAAGGAGGCAAATATCTATTAATCAACATCTAACATCCATTAATTATTATTTGTCCTAATTATAATTATAATAATACATAGGCAGTAATGTTACTTTGAGAGAAAATATATTTAATTTAATACAAGGGCAAATTAGTGTATATATATATATATATATATATATATATATATATATATATATATATATTATTTTCCTTTTTATTTTATAAGGCCATGTATTGGTGTAACTTGACAAACACCAATTTGCAGTGATTACAACTCATTTTACAGTTTTATATTTTCTAGTAATTTTATATATTGTTATTATTTTAATCACGTTAGTTAATTTTTTTGTAATGATTAAATTCACCAAAAATTGTTATATCCCCTACTTTTCTTTTGGTCGGATCTCACCTAATGAAATATCATAGCTTTCTATTTAGCAACATAAGATTTCATTGTAGTATACTTACTAAATCGGTCTTAAAAATTGAGAATTTATCACTCATAAAAATACAGAATAATAATATAAAAGAAATAGAAGAAAAAAATGTTTTCTCTTAATGGTTTCTAATCTGTCAATAAAATATATTTATATATAAGTATCAACAGTAAAAAACAACAATAAATATAATAATATAATAATGAAAGTTGGCCTGGTTAAGAAATTGAATTATTAACCAGTAACAAATGTTTAAAGAATCAGAAATGTAAAAAACTAAAACATACTTTATTTATTCTTATTAATTCCATTTTTTAAATCTAGCATGTTAATTTTTAGAATAACCTTCTTAAATTTCTAACAGTTGGCTAAATTGCACTTAAAATTATATTTTTTTAAACTAAAAATGAAAATTAAATTATTAAATTTTTGTTGCTTAAAATATTCTTCTCTTCGTTATTAATCCTTTTGTTTATTTCAGCTGTGACAGAAGAGAAGAGGACGAGGAAGAAGAAGAATCCAAAAGCAATCCCATCTGAGTGTTTGCACATCAGAAGGGAGGGCTTTCGAACTCAAAAGGTTTTTTTTTTTTTTTTTTTTTTTTTTTTTTTCTTTTTTTTTTGTTTTTTTTTTTTTTTTTTTTTTTTTTTTTTTT
>Ga0099824_1010978_pt1 | contig 10434 bp, 11 predicted proteins | sample SiratrowhiteBW_FD_76837 | JGI IMG/M metagenome (GOLD analysis project Ga0099824, IMG submission 76837) | Root nodule microbial communities of legume samples collected from California, USA - Siratro white BW | ecosystem: Host-associated > Plants > Roots > Nodule | place: USA: California... | reverse complement strand
TCTAGATCCTAGACTCAAGTCTTCAAACTTCAAGAAATCTTCATCCATCCTTCACATGATCTAGAGCATCTTCACTTGTTTGAATTCATCAAATCACTGCAGCAGTCCACTGGTGCTAACAATGATTAATCATTATTATCATCATTATTGTTTGGTCAAGAAATTTATTTGTGAATATGGTCGTGATGAACATGGTTGCGTTTAATCGCCAGAAGTTGAACTGAGGTGTTCCCCCGTTAAAACATGGGTAACCAGTGATGTATTGTAAGTTCAGAGCCATTATTTATGCAAAAAGGTGTATCAATTTAACATATTTTGGTACATCAAAGACTAATTCATCTTTTTAATAGTTGTAACTGAAGAAGGTAAGAACTTTATATGATAAAATGGTCCTCATCAACACTTCTGAATTCAGTCGCCAAAATTTGTACTAAGGTGTCCCCTCGTTAAAACATGGGTAACCGCTGATGTATTGTAAGTCCAGAGATGGTATTTATGCACATAGGTGTATCAATTTAATATATTTTGGTACATCAAAGAGTCATTCATCTTTCTTATGGTTGTAACTGAAGAAGATAAGAACTTAATATGCCGAAATGGTCCTCATCAAGACATCTCAATTCAGTCGCCAAAAGTTCTACTGAGGTGTCCTCCCATTTAAGCATGGGTAACCGCTGATGCATTGTAAGATCAAAACCAGTATTCATGCACACAGGTGTATCAATTTAACATATTTTGGTACATCAAAGAGTAATTCTTCATTCTGATTGTTGTAATTGAAGAAGGTAAGAACTTAATATGCCAAAATGGTCCTCATCAACACTTCTAAATTCAGTCGTCAAACGTTTTACTAGGTGTCCCCTTGTTAAAGCTTGGGTAACCTCTGATGTTTTTGCATGTCAGTTGGCCTGCATCATGTCCTGCAAATGAAGACATAACAAGTCCGAATTAATACAAATCCAAATTCTCCGTACATGTGATTGATGTAATGCATTACCAAGCACCAGTCGCAGATGATGACTCCTGTGTGTTTGTGACATTTTTTCCTAGCGATGTCAGTAGTGACACAAATCCACTAGATTCAACATTATAAACTTGTAAAGAGCACGTGAACAAAATATAAGTAAGTTTATTGATGCAAATGTTTTAATTTGTATGTAACACGAACCAATTGTCTTTTGTCGTTCATTGTAGATAAGTTAGTTGTTATGTTTTGTTCAGAATCATTGCTAACCCCTAAATCAAATGCTTGAACTGTAGTGCCATCCATGTTGCACTATAATGAAAGAAAACAAATGTTATTAACAAGTAGCAAGTAATAAAGAACAGAGTTTAGCCACACCAAACACTAAATTAATACTTACGCCATTATTGGTTGAACTTGTATGGTTGGCATGGACTGTCTTCTTTCGCCTTGGAGCTATCTCACACGTTGACTTTAATCTTTTAAATGGAAGTCGTCCCTTTCTTTTAACTGGTATAGGGATATGAATATTTGTGTTGAGGTTGTCATTAATGGAATGATTTCTTTCTGGTGTCTCATCCTCTGAATGGGTCTTTGGTGGGTAATCAGTTTCATTGTTGTACGCTTTGGTGGGGGGAGACATGTCATGTGTGTGGACAAAGGCTTGAAGATGGGAAAATAATAATTCATTTGTTTCATGATTTTCACAAGCAACCTCAGCTATTTCCCCAAACATTTCGCATAGGGCATCATACCGCTAAATATGTGGTGGTTTGTCTTTGGAGTTAAAAGATGTCATTATGTAAGTATGCTTTCATCCTGACATTCTTGCTCCACCTTTGCAATATATATTTTGTTGGGCAAGCACAACCAATGCATGTCTACATATTATGCCCCTGAACTCGAACAACAAACACTAACATTACACATCATTGGTTTTCTTGTCATAAAAAATTGTGAAAAATCGCTCACGACTATGTTCGTTATAAATTCCATTACTGTGTACGTACAATTTTGTCCATCACTATGAAAATGGTGAATTAGGAAATTCATTTTGGACCTAAATTCCGTCTGCCCCTCAGTGAACTTGGCATGTGTATATTCTTTTTGAAATTGCCTTTCTATCAAAGACTGTGACCCACAATGAATTACAGTATTCAATGAGGGAAAGTCAGTTTCTTCCTTTTCCCACTTGTGTTGCAACGCATTGTCATATTGTTGAACAAATTGTTGTAGTGTTGTCATAGAATTGATGTAACCGTCAAAGAATGCATTCATGCTCTCAATTCTTTGTGTAGTTGACAGTCCTGCCCAAAAACGTCCTTTGAAATATATAGGAACCCATCGATGACGTTCCTCATACAGACAAGTTAACCATTGATTATCAACCAAACTAAATTTTGCTACGAAATTACCACAATTAGTTTGAAATTGATCCACACTTTTAAACTCAGAGACCACCTCCTTCATGGTTCGCTTGATGTCCTTGTATTCAGTATACCCTTGTAACTTTTCTGGAATTTTCTTCATTATGTGTCACAAACACCACCTGTGTCTCATTTGAGGAAAAAAAAAAAAAAAGCAATGACATTCTTCATAGCCTGACATTGATCAATTTCAATCCCTTATGAAGCTTTGTAATACATACAATGTCGCCAACACTCAAATATCCAAACAAATGTGTTGGTGTCTTCTAAGGCTAGTAGCCCACACCCTAAAAGAATTGATTGCCCGTGATGGTTGACCCCAACAAAAGGCATGTTGTATCAAATGATACAACATCTCTAAAGTATTGAGACGCAGCCCGACTTCTTGCATCTGTCCAAAAAACATTTTTGATGCGGTTGTCTTTGTCCATGTTGATATCAAAGAAAAATCTTTATTCAATTCTCTTATGCGGGAAAAACGTTTCAACAATGCTTGGTCGTCTCCTTCTTTTCCTAGGGCACAACTTTGTTTAGAAAGGCAGTTTTTAATATCACACTCAATAAATGAAAGGTTATTGTAGCCTTCAGCGGCATGAACTAATGATTGATAGGTTTTATTCGTCCTGACATCAGCCTTATCATTCAAGTCAATAGTCCTTTAAAATCGTAGATTAATCTTTTTGTTTCCCCAAAACAACCTTAACTTGGTTGGACTAAGATCGTGGGAGTGCTCCTCATTCACAGTTGTGATGTACCATTTGTCCTCCTTTTTTACAAGTGTAACGCGGACGGGGCATTCATCGGCTTGTGTTGGAAGTGACTTGGTTTCAACAGGGATGCTTGATACATATTTACCTGCTCTCGAGCACACTAAAATGAAGTATCTTATTTGATGGTCGGTTCCTTCTTTTGACGATCTTGTTCTAATACAAAACCCTTTTCTGATTGTATACTGTCTATAAAAAGTCTTTTAAAGTTCTGGAGTTTGAAAAGTACAGGGAGCAACTTGTCCAAAGAAGCATCTGACTATGTATTGCCGAAAGATGGTCGTTCATGCTCATGACAAGAAGCTTCTAATGCATTTCTTTCAGGATAGCCTAACAGAAATGGCTTTGAACTGGTATTTGCTTATGGAACCAGCTAGGGTTCGCTCCTGGAAAGATCTTGTCGATGCTTTTCTGAAGTAGTATAAATATAATACGGATGGCTCCTGATAAGATGCAGTTGCAAGACATGTCCAAGAAGAGTGTAGAAACCTTTAAAGAATATGCCCAAAAGGTGGAGGGAGTTGGCTGCCTGGGTGGAACCACCTCTGCACGAGAAGGAAATGACAACCATGTTCATTGAAACATTGCAATCTCCATTTTTTTTAACATGTGCTGGGAGCTTTCCTCATACTTCTTTGGTATTTTTACAATTGGAGAACGAATTGAACATGGGTTGAAAAGTGGGAAAATAGTTCAAAGCCCGTTTGCAGCTACTAATGCTAAGAAGCTCGTATTCAATTCCAATAGGAAAAAAGAAGGAGAAGTTCAAACTGCATTTGCTGTGTCGTATTGAGGGATATCAGCGTCAATACAGACCAAGCTGTAGGCCATCTACTGCTTATGTTTGTTGTGCCAAACTATTAGCATAATGCTCCTAGACTTCCAATTGCATATAGACCACCGTTCATGCCACATATGGGAGGTCCTGCAAGTCAAGCACAAAATCCAAATCAGGGGCAAAGGAGAAATACGGGAGAAGTCTGCAATTAGACACTGTTCTAGCTCAAATGAGATCTTATAGCCACGGTTACACAGTTGGCTTATAATGAGTATATTGTGTTTTAAACCATCTACTAGAAGTACATCTCTTATGGTTATATTATCATCTCCTCCAATGTCACCAACACCAAGTATTCTCCCTCGGTTGTTGTCTCCATAGGTGACATAGCCATCTGGTTTCCACTTCAAATTAATCAATTGTAAAGCATCTCCAATCATGTGTTTGGAGCATCCACTGTCTAAATACCACAGCTGCTTCTTGGATGCCAAACAGACCTGCAAAACAAATTAAGTTTGAGGTGTTGGTACCCTATTAAGCTTGAGTCCACAAGTTTTAGTGATGCTTTTAGGCACCCACCTAACCAAATCTTTAAGCACATCAAATTTTCTAGTTTTACAATTCCTAACAAAATGATCTTTTCTTATAGAATAAAAGCAAGTCATGAAAGGTGAAAATGGTTGATCATTTGACTTAAAGAAATTGCTGAATTTCTTTTGCTTTCCTTTGAAACCACATTGATATCCAATGCCAGCTTTTTCAAAAACACAATTTTGAGATCCTAAAATTGCATTGAGATTTGCGGTTCTCATGAAAAGTTTTGATACAGTAGTAATGAAATAGTTAACTATTTTGTAGAACAGAACAATTTTCACATTTAGTTGGCTTGCTAGAATCAAAGTCAGTGGAAGCTTTATAAATCATCTCAAGATGATTAAAATTAGTTTTCACCTTTAAAAGCTCATCTTCCAGTTCTTTGACTCTACCATCCAACCAATTGTTCAACCCTTCAATCGGTTGTCAGATAAGGCCAATTCGTTTGCTTCTTCATGGGTTTCTAAGAAAGTCTGAAAAAGTGAACTGTAATTTTCACTATTAAAATAGGTGCTTGAATCCATACTACTCACCTCAGAATTTTGTCCAGCCATAAGACACAAGTTTGCTACAACCTCCTCTTGTGAAGAACTGTTGGAAGAAGTATCATTGTCTTCCCATACTATATACGCTCTTTTTCTCCTGTGCTTTCTCCTTAGTCACAAGGCTTGGATAATCCACTTTTGTATGTCCCTGTTTACCACAACCAAAACAGGTAAATTTAGCATAACTAGAATCAAATTTCTTGTTATACTTTTTAATTTGCCGATTCTTCATTTTGCTTTTCATCTTGATAAACTTTTGGAATCTCCTTGTCAGTAGATTGAGATTCTCAATGTCATTGCACTCATATGAGCTTTCCTCACTGGATTCAATATCTACAACCCTTGTCTTGAGTGCTAGGCTTCTAGACTTTTTCTCCATAGTCTCCATTTCTTTCAGCCTAGTCGTTTGTAGCTCGTGTTCCCTCAGCTTACCAAAGAGTGTTGCAGTGGTGAGGGTGGTCAAATCTCTGGTTTCTGATATCATAGTCACCTTAGACTGCCAGCTCCTATCCAGGCACTCTAGGATCTTGATGTTCAACTCTTCCTTGTCAAACTGCTTTCCCAATCCAATCAAATGATTGATAATATGAGTGAACCGTTTCTGAATATCTGTAATGGTCTCCCCTTGTTGCATCCTAAACAGTTTGTACTCCTGGATCAGTATGTGCTTTCTAGCTCTTTTTACATATGTACTTCCCTTATGTGTGACTTCAAGTATGTTCCACATTTCTTTAGCCGAGTTACACTAAGATACCCTAAAGAATTCATCAAGATTTAAAGCAGAGGTTATTATGTTTTTTGCTACACAATCATATTAGACCCTTTTGTTCTCTTTATCAGTCAATTCATCAAAGGATTTTTCAACATGCACATCATTCACTAGAATATAAGGATCATTCACTATAGTATTCCAAATACCACAATCAATGGATTTAATGAAAATTTTCATTCTAACTTTCCAAAATTGGTAGTTCACTCCAGAAAACATAGATAGCCTATTAATAGATGGACCCTCAACAAAAGGTATTTTATTCTCAGCAATGCATCGAAAAACTTGACTAGGATTCAAGTTCTAGCTCTGATGCCAATTGAAAAATAAGTTTAGGCCGAGTTCAAGAGGGGGGTGAATTGAACTTTCAAAAATTTTCGCAAAAATGAAAAGTAATTAAAGTATAGAATGAAAATTCTCAATTGAAACAATTAAAAGTATTATTTGAAGTACACAATAAAAGTCAATGTATTTCAAATCACAAACAATCAATTGAATACACACGCAGAATAGTATACAACAATAACACAATCAAATCAGAAACGAAAGCAATAAATTGAATAAAGAAACAATTCAGATCATCTAGAAATTTGTAAAGTAAAACAGAAAGCAATATACTGAAATAAGAGTGGAACACAGATCAGAAAAGAATCAGTCAATTGATAAAAACAATCAGAATTGATAAGAACACTCAAATCAGCAGTAAACTGAATAAAGAACACAATTCAGAACAGTCCTATGACAATTAGATAAACAGTAAAAACAGTTTACTGGGAATCACTCACATAGCAATACAATCCAGGATGAATAAACTAAACTAAAAGTAACAAAAACTTAAAAAAAAAAAACTAGTTTTCAGAAATACAAACAAATATACAATAATCACAGTTATTTGAAAACACTCAACCAGAATCAAGAACAGATACAGTCAACTGAACAGATATAAAAGCAATTTCAAAGAACACAACAACATCAGCATAATGAACAATCAACTGCGATCACGACAATAAGTAATAAAGTGTTCAAGAAGAGAGAAAGAGAGATCAAGAACACCAAGATTTATACTGGTTCACCCTTCCTCAAGGCTACGTCCAGTCCTTTGCCAACAAGTAAAGAATTCTACTAAAAAGATCACAAGATCAATTCAGTATAATACAAACACCTTTGCTTCCCGCAAGTCAACGCTGCACCCCGCAAGTCAATGCTGCACTCCGCAACACACAAGACCCTTACTCCCGGCAAGACAACACTGCACCCCGCAACACACAACCTACTACAGCCAACAACAGTTGTGAATACAATGCAGAAACCTACTGCACAAACCGAATTACACACCCTATACAATATGCGTAACAAAACCACAACTACAAATCACAAACCCTTCGTGATTTGCATCCAAACCTCTAACAATACAAGAGATAACAAATGAGTATCCAAACAACAGTACTTCTACACACAACAGATTACAAATGGATGAAGAATAGTTAAGAAGACTTAGCTTTGGTGCAGAACCAGTTTGCACGAAACCCACTCAAGGCAAAGCTCAAAGATTCAAGTTCTTGATGTTTTGTTAATCGAAAATTAATGTAAAACCTTGTTCTCACTATAAGGGTGCTTTTTCTCTCTTAGAAAACCTCAAATTGATCAATCAAATGTGTTTTTCGTATGTTTCAAATCGCACGCCACCTTTATATAGAAAACTGGTTTATGACCGACAAAAAAATCAATCGATCGTTTTAATCATTTAATCGATTGATTTTCTGTAACACAAAAAAATCCAATAAGTTCAATTTTGAAAAACAATTTACTTATTTTAATCTCAAAATAGTTTTTCAAAATCATTTAAGCACTTTTAGTCTCTTGTAATAATTATGAATCTTTTGAGCTCTTCTCAAGTGAAGGAATTATGCAACATGGTTTTGAACCAAAACCACACTTACACACACCCAATCTAAGTCCTAGACCAAAACTCCCATCAAGCTCCATGATGACTTCAAGCAATCCACTTTGCGAGCTTTTATCCATGTTGACTTCATTAAATCACTTAGCAACCTCGGTGCTAACAATGCATTCTCGACTTGAATTCCTAATTTAATTAATTTGTCTCTAGTCGGTAACTTATTCAAAATTACTCTCCAGACACATATTTGAGAGGCAGACACTGCTTTAACTGACCACAGGTTAAAAAATACTTCTTCCTCTTCTTCAAAGGCTTCCCTCATTACCTTAACATATGCATCTTGTGATAGAGGAGCTCCTTGGTGCTTGTGGCTTCTTGCATGTGCTACACTTGATGTGGTGTAAGAAGAGGCTTTTGCACCGAACAAAGCAAAGGAAGAACTCCTCAAAGCATACGGAAGCAATGTAAATGGAAGAAAGAACCGTGGAAGTGGAAGAGTATGGAAGAAGCTACGGTGGAAGCTCCATATGGTGGTGAACTAGGCGATGCAAGACTTGAAGGAGGTTAGGCCGACCTTCATGAGAGAGTCTCTAGCTTTTTGGAGAAGAAACTCAATAGGAAACTTGATAATATGTAGAAAATTTAGTAGCATTTCTTTATGTAAAATCAAGCTTATAAAGAGAGGTCCCTACACCTCCATTTATAGGAGAAGAAGATAAACTGAAGCTTCCCATGCAAGCTAAGCTAGGGTAGCATGAAGCCTAAGCTAGTAGAAACCCTAACTTGTATCACAAGCTAGGGTTAGGGTTAACTTAGCGTGTGAAGCAAGCCACTTAAGCCCTAGATCAAGCTTCTCCATCCAATGAGAAGGTGCCACATGTCTGTCAACACTGAATTTTGTCTATATGAAGATAATTGTTTTTTAACTTATTTACATTCATTTTCTTTTAATTCAAAGTTAAAAAAAATTAAGATTAAGATTAAAATATGAATATAATAAAAATTAATTAATTATGTGATAATAAAGAAAATGAAAGAAAAAGGAAAATGAAAAAATAAAATAAAATGAGAAGGTGGCAGACGTGGAAGATGGGGAGATAGAAAAGAGTATGGGAAACGTTTTGAAGCAGGGGGAGGATTTGAAAAAGAAAAAGAATGATTACGGAATAACGGATTCGAAACATGTAAGGGGTAAGCGAGGAAAAATTGAATCACAAAAATATTCTTTATAAGAAGGGTCATGGTTTCGTCATTAAGGAGGGGGAATCGTCAAATTGCAGAAAAGAAGTTGAGAGAAAAAAATCAGAGAAAAGTTCTTGAAATTGGAAGAGGAGAAAGAAATAGAAGGCTTTGGAGTTGACTCGTAGTTTGTTTTTTAGATTCAAGAGCCATAAACCTACTGAGAAGTTGGAAATCAGAGAAAAATTGTCACAAGCTTCAAGAGATATGAGTTGGAACACATCTCTGCTGCTAGTCTATGATTTCAATTAATTCCAATTGATTCCAACATTCTGGCTTTAATGATATGGATCTATGTTATATTACTCTGCTTGTAATGTTTAGAGTGCTCTGTTTAATTCTTGCTTCACTGATATAGTTTTGTGTTCTGATTGTGGTCTAATTCTGTGTTTAGAGTGCTCAGTGTATGTGTAATATGTTGAAATACTTCCTTCTTGTAAGTTGAAAGAGAATTAGAAACAAAACCTTATCAATTTAATCTAGAAACATAAAATCAGAATATGTTCAAAATCCAAACCAATTCAACTTTGAAAACTCCAAATCAGAGAAGGTATTAAACAGAAATGGAAAAAAAGAAGAAGGCACGTTCGCTGCCACCTCTTTGCCATGAACTAGAACCAAAGCCATTCAAAGAATCAGAAACCTATCTTCAATGCAGAAACTCAATTTAAAAAAAAATCAAAATCCTCAAAACCTATAGGAATCAATTTTGCTTCAAAAAAATCTTCAAATCTGCTGCCATCCTTTTTGCACCACTGTTCCCTTTGTTACCATTGTTACCGCTGCCGGATTGGAGGCCAAGAACATTGCGGAAGCACCACTGATCTTCTTCCAAACCACCAAACAGCCGAGCACCACCTTCACTACTTCACTTCCATTAACCATCAACGCTACTACCTCACCATTTTCGACCACCAGCGACTCCCTCTGTCATGTGCGCTATTTCCTCCTCCATTGAACCCTAGCGTCACCGCGGCACCAAGCTGACCCAAAACCTTAATTTTGTGCCTCCACCAAATTGCCATGGAAAACCCTTTTACCTTGCTGCCATTGTCATTCGTTGCCTCACCAAAACCCTCTACCGCTGCCATTGCATCATCGGCTGTTTTCATGTTCTTTATTTCAACGTTAAAGAGTTTTTAGGGTTAGTGATGAGATAAATGTGTCATGGTACAGTGTGAAACCAAAGGCTTGGGCCAGGCCCATTTGCACTCTCAATTTAGCATGGAATTGAATTAGAAAGAGGAGGTAATTAAATATATAAGTGTAATGGTAAGGCTTGAGTTGCGTGGCACAATATAGAAATCTTGGTCGAAGGGTATGATAATGCATTGAATAAAGAAATAAATATAGTAAAAGTAATATGGTAAGATAACTTTTTAACGTAGATATATGAATATATATTTGTATATTTTAATAATAAATTTATGTATTTTAACGTAGATTTTAAT
>Ga0099824_1010974_pt1 | contig 10435 bp, 4 predicted proteins | sample SiratrowhiteBW_FD_76837 | JGI IMG/M metagenome (GOLD analysis project Ga0099824, IMG submission 76837) | Root nodule microbial communities of legume samples collected from California, USA - Siratro white BW | ecosystem: Host-associated > Plants > Roots > Nodule | place: USA: California... | reverse complement strand
TAATTTTCTTATGTCAAGGTGATATCTAAATAATTTAACCCCAGTGTTTTTATTTCTTTTTGTTATTGGATAATTTTGCAACAAATATGCTAATAAATTTGACTGTGAACTAAATTATGATTAAGACAAAAACAACCATGATAATAAATACACTTTTATTTACTTTGATCTAAATAAGAAAGGATTCTATATATATTCCATAAGTGTATTTTCATCCAGCAGAAAATAGTTACTAGAAATTATTAGATTAATCAAGGATCCCAGGAATATTCAGTTTTCACTAATGAGGAGAAAAAAAACCTTAACTTTCCAGCATCCTTATCTCAAAGGAAAAAAAAAAGTAATATATATGTTTGAAAAATAAATTTAAAATGGATACAAAGTTATCAAAACCCTTAATAAGTTCCTATATAAGAGAGATCAATATGTAACTTTCTAATTGAAGTCTTGTCCTGAATACAGTAAATAATATAATTAATTATTAGATAATAGATAACACAGAGGCTCCTTTAAAATGCATTTTGTGTGTGAGAAAATAAGATATCTATTGGTTAATGTTAATGCCCATTTCTTTATTATCACCTTCTCAGAAACCATATATACAAATAGATGTTTTATTTAAATAATTTTTAACAAGTTTGAATCACTCAATAAATGTAAGATAAAAATTGAAAATATTTTTTACATGTTGACAAACAAATATTGACAAAATAATAAAGCAAAAAGATGAAGTGTCCTCAACAAGCAATTCAATCATTACACAATAAAAATGACCAATAATAATATAATCTAAAAAAATTTCACAATGATTCGAAAGAAAGTAAAACTAATCTCAAACAAACTAGAACTAAATTTGAACAAGTATACATTTGTATAATTTTGTTAGTAACTTTTTATTCAGGAAACAAATATTCTATATCATTTGTCACACTATAAATCTGTCTTCTCCAATGTCTATAAAATAGTGAAATACATAAGCATGACAAGAATAAATGTATAAAATATAATATTGGTGGCACTTGTGCAAGAATTTTCTTCCTTTAGTAACATGTTTAACCAATGTCTATAAAATAAAAAATTCATAAGTATGACAATAATCGATGTACAAACTATAATAAACACGATGGTATCTCTATGTTTTTTTGTGTATAGTTGCATAGGAGTTTCATTTCAAATGTATTATTATTAGCTAGCATCACTTGTTCAAGGACATATGTTGAATTTTAATTCATCAAAGATTTTAGTCATAGAATAATTTGAAAATGACACTTTACAATTCTTGGTTAACAAATGTGATTTTTTTTTCTCACCACTAATATAAAATAGCAATACAAAAAAATTACAAATTGAAAGATAAGACTAAACATGAAAGTAATATTCGTTAGAAATTACAATGCTTAAATTAACCTCTAGCTTTATAATAAACTTTAGAATGCATGGATGCTTTGTTAGAAAAGAAAGAAGAAAATAATGTATTATTATGGTAAAAGGAAGAAAAACAAAAAATAATTGTAAGGGGAAAAACAACAAAAAAAAGAAAATAACATAGATTTAAAAATTTTATATATAATATGAATAACATATCTGTTTATAAAGATATTCATCATTTTATGTTTTTTTATCTTGTAAAACAAATCGCTTTATTAACGACATTGTCATTATATTTTTTATGACTCTTTTTAAGATATCATTTAACCATTATTATTATTATTATTATTATTATTATTATTATTATTATTATTATTATTATAAAATTTTAAAAATTTCATATCAATATATCATTCTTTATCATATTGTATTCATGTTTCACGTTGAATACACGGTTTCAATTTAAATTGTGGTGATTGTGCGACGCATCACTGGGCTGCTTCTTGGTGGTACCATGCATGCAATTGTTAGGCATATATCCTTGTATTTTGTGATTGGAGGACATAGCCTTTGTCAAATAAGACTGTCTCTGACAAGCTTTGGCTTGTTTTACAAGAGTGTGTTTAGAAGCTTCAATAATAGATTTCAGCTATCAAAATCATGGTAAAAAAATGTGAAAGCAATAAATTGTTGGTACTTTAGAAACTAAGAGCATATTGATGTATAATGGAATGTTATTAGAGTGAATTTAGCTAAGAGAAATAAATTATTTAAATTTACTTTTGATAAATTTGAGAAACTATAAATTTTCTTATTTTATTGTGCTTTTTTAATTGATCTAATTTTCTTAAAGAAAATAGTTAGTTTAATTAATATTAAATTTACACTATCTATTTTTAACTATTTTTTAATAAATAAAAATATTTATAATAGTGATTGATGTTAAATTTTTTAAAATAAATTATTTTATTATATAAAAAACATTTAGTGTCAGTTAAATTTGACACTATGTTCTTAAACATTTTTTTGATAAATATAAAAATGTTATTGTCGAATTAGAGTGATTTTCCCTCCTAATAAACCTGATTAAAAGATTTCGAAACACTTTATTTTTCAAACTAGACTTGTTTATTGTGGATAATGGTTCCAGTGCCAAACACAGGTCAGAGTTTGGCTTCGAGTTGTTGTGAGCTGTTTCTTCTATGATTTTTTTTCAACTTCTTTAAAAGGAGAAGAAAAAATTTTAAAAATAAAAATAAAAATAGAGAAAAATAATTTAAAATGATTAATTAAAAATATTAAAATTAATTTTAATTTAACTTGAAAAAAAAACAAAATAACAAATAATTGAAAAAGTTGAGTACAATTCTAATTTTGATTTTGCAATATAATTGAGAATAATTTTTTATTATAATAATGTTTTGTACAAAAATTCAATGAAAGATAAAAGGAAAATATAAAATTTTATAATATTATTATAATAACATTAATGTATTATAATGATGAATTAAACTATTTAAAAATATTATTATAATGAACTAAAATAATTATAAATTAAAAAATAGTATAAAATCAAGTAATGCAATGATAATTAAGATTAAGGATTAATTTAAAAATTAAAAGTTAATATTATATTAAGGATTATTTAAAACAATTAAAAATATTAGATTAAGAATTATTTAAAAATTAAAAATTAATGATAATTTAATTTGATGTCAATAAAATATTTGAATATTTTTAACATTAAATTTTATTTGGAATGAAATTTTTTAAATTAAAATATTGGAATGAAAATTTCAAAAATTAATAAGTCAAGATTTTATTGCAGGACAATTTTACTACAACAATAAACTGTTAGACCAAGAATTAAAAATCTTCAGACTTCTTTCAATTTTTTTACAACGTCAAAAAATTTAATTATCATAGATAATTAAAAATTATTAAATTAATGACAATTTATATTTCATATGTTTATTTACATAACTCAAAATAATATTTATTTTATTTTAACCACTATATTATTTTATTTTTCATAAATTTAAAATTAAAATTAAAATTATTAATAATTTTTATATTTAAAATTTGATTTACTTTTTAAAATCAGAGTTCACATAGAGCTTAGAACAGTAAAAAAAACTTTATATACTTTTATTAATATTATTATTATTATTATTATTATTATTATTATTATTATTATTATTATTATTATTATTATTCACAAATACGTAACATTTCATAATTTTCATATAATAGGAATTTTATCGTATAGAAATTTTATAATAGATCAAAATATAAATATTTATATATTTATCATAGTATTTCAAAATATATTATTCCATAAAGTGTTTAATAAAAATATCTTCATATAATTATAAAATATATGTTAGCTCACTAAAGAGTTACATTACCTGTTAAATCCTTTGGTAACGTGTAACACATTATCATCACAGATTTAAAAATAAAACAAGTACCACACAACAAGAAAGATAAGTTAGAGAGTTTTAAAATATATAATTATAAATTAAATTTTTATCCCAACCAAACTACAACAGATCAAGTTCTCATAATTCATTTCATATATCACATACCATTATCATATATTTCTACACTAACTCCAACCATATATACACTGACTCATATACAAAGACACTTAGACTATATTTCCAGAAGACTCATACATTGAATAAGATTCAGATATTTGCACCTGTCACATGACTTCCAACTGTGAAATCCACACAACCCTCAATCCAAAATGAATCACATCACACTCATCTAACAAGGTTAATTAATCTATATGATATGGTCCAATCAATTTTGTTCCAGACTGTAAAGTAGTTATATGAACCTCCTTCAACTCTAACTACTTGACAATCTTCATCTATATGATCCCAATTATTAGCAGATTCATGATACCTATTGCAAATCCACAAATAATGCACATCCTAAACAATCTCAACACGGGTATCTCTTTTCTCAAAAATACTATGTCGTGATCACACATCACATCAATCAACAATATTTCATACAACAATTACTTTCAAAATCATCAAATACATATATGAAATTCCAGAATCAATTCCTACAAGAAAGTTTGGAACTGATGACCATATCACCCCACATCTAGGTCTTTTAACCTAGGGCTCTATTGAAAAATAAACCTACCTTCCCTTACTTGAATTTACAAAGAGCTCCAAAAATCTAGGGATTTCAGAGATAACCTAACCCATACCATAAAATCTTGATCAACGATCAAAACACATCACTAGTACCTCTGAATTAACAAAGATTAATCCTGATAATAGAAACACTACATGCAATCACAATATAGATTCAGGTGACTAGAAAGACTAGAAAACTAACTCAAAGAAAAAAGGAACAAAAAATGAACTTACTTAATCTAAGATTCTGATAAGACAATCTTACTCTAATTATTGTCATAAGTCTAATGGCAAGCTTTGATTGTCAATCTAATGATAGGTGAAATCAGGAATCTTAAGAAAAAGCAGAGAACTCTAAATAGAAATGGTTATAGAGGGATTTGTGGTTTTTTTATAAATATGAGACCTGAATACTGCTTTACCTATTTATATACACTTTTCTCTTTTAAAAAAATATATTTAGGTGTCATCTTATTTATATATAAACATAAATTCTAAGTTCTAATTCATTATATTCTAAATTTATTTTTTAGGATAAATTAAAAAAAAAAACAATCAATAGGGTAAATTAAAAATATCTTGTATTATATTTTAATTAATTAAAATATATTTTAATCTATTCTTACCCAAGCATGAAATGACTGTATGAAGTATTTTAATCAATTAAAATTACTTAAAACCATAAACAGTTTAAACTCTCTGTCCTAATATGTTAAAAAACTTTTTAGTAGTTAAAATTTCTTAACTTTTATGAAGGCATCCATCTTGTATTTTAATATATTGAAACGATAAATTAATCCATTAACTTCGTGAGTAAGTGAAATCAACATAATAAAATATATTTTTAAATTAAAACAGACTAATTAAAATATATATAACTCCCTTATTTTAAAATCATTTTACACGAAATCAAAACATGGTTGATTTTTGAAAAGTTGTCACTATTCAGCAAAGAATTCAAACTGAACTAAAAACGGTTTTTGATATTAATATCGTATTTGAAGAGAAATATAGATCTTTAATTTATTTTTTTATTGTGATTATCTTGTTATAAGTCATATTGTATTCATTTTCTATATTTGTTCATTCTTCTAGAGGTCATTTTGTGGGTAGTAATATCCAAATCAAGTTTGGATTGAATTAAGTGAGAATGGGAGACATTTTTTTTTCTAATAGATGGATCTTGACCTTGATTGGATTTTGTATATGAGTTGAAGCAGCTTTTTATATTCTTTTATTAATTTCATTCTTTTGTTGATAAAAAACAATATATACACTAAATAATTAATAATTTAATGTTTATTTTAATTGTAACCTAAAATATAGTATTTTTTTCTTTTTTTCAAAAATTGACCAATCATCATCTTTTTTTTTTTTTAACTTTTGATTTTTGTTCTTACTTTTAATGTCGTATAATAGAAGCTAATTTTATCATTACACGTATGCTCAATATCATCTCTTTAACCATTGTTGGTTTTCCCTTTTAAGTCCTCTTTTTTACAACTTATAATTATTATTTTTCTTGAATTATTATTTAATATCTTTTAAAATCAAAGCTTCAATCCCCTCAAATCAGAGAAGATTTATGTACGTTAAAAATGTTTTGAAAGTTTACATCTGCTATATTATTTTAGTAATTGTTAAGGTTTAATTGTGTTTCGATTAATTACAGTTAATTTTGGTACATGAATCTTTTATAAAAGAACTAAGAAGTATTTCGTAACAAAACTTTAGTCATAATAATATGTGTATTATTAGTGCTGTTTTCTATTAAAATTGATATTTTTTTTTCTCAATAGTTGCTACTAATCGTAATTATCAATATTAAAATAATATATTTTAAGATAAAATATTTATATGTTTAGTTCAGTGGTCGTATATGTATGTTTATAATTAGTTTATTCGATGTTTTACTTTTGTTTTTATAGTTTAGAATAAATACACTCTTCAATAAGAAATGTAAATATTATATTATATATCAAAAACACTAAAATAAATCATACTTTTATTTCTTGATTAATACAAGTATTACAATTTCCCTCTTTTACACACACACACACACACATATATATATATATATATATATATATATATATATATATATATATATATTTTTTTTTTTTTACTTTAGTAATTCCAAAATTTTTTTACACCTATAAAAAATTTGACACCTCCATAATAATTTCTAGATGTTAAATTATATAGTCTAGTATATTTAGTCTATCACAATTGAAGAATATAATAAATTTTAACAGATTTTAATTAAAAAATATACTAAATATTTTTAATTTACCACTTCACTCATTTAATAATTTATTTTAAATATACGTACATAATTATATTTAGTTCACTTTTAATATAAGTTTTAAGATAATACAAGTTTACATTTTAATATATTTTTTTTTAAATATACATTATATTAATTTTTATCTATATAAATGAATCAATATATAATTTTATATTAATATAAAATTTTAAAAATAATAGAAACTTTCAATCTAACGATAAATTTTGATAAAAAAATGAAATATATTAAATAACATAAAATTTGATAAAAATTAAACTAGTATAATTTGATTTATATATATACAGATACAGATAGAGATATGATGAAATTACACTAGTTTAACCTACAATAACTATTTTAAAAGGTAAATTTTGTCAATCTGATCATTAATTATAATTTTATATCAATATAATTATTTATATTAAATTTTATTGAAATTAAACATAGTAACATTATTTAAATAATTGATATTTTAGTACATTTTGAAAAAGTATGTATTATATTTCTTATGAGTTAAACGTGCAAGGAGTATTTGGAAATAAATTAATATAATTTATTGGTTTTATAAAATTAAAAGTTAATTATGAAGAACTTGGTATTGGAAGTGGAAGACAAAGTTGAGAAGATCCATCTTTAGGATTTGATATCCCTCCATGCCTATAATCATGGGTTACAAAAGATATAGTTGCATATAATACAATATATATTAATATTAATACCAAGAATCACGCTCACAAAATCTAGCATTCTACGTGTAAATATCAGATATCATTAAAGATCTAGTTTCAAAGTCATTCATCATAACTCATCATAACCAATCTCCATCAAGGTCTAATATAGCAACTAACCTTATCAATATTCAAATCATAAACAATTAGAATGTAGTCTTTTTCTAGTAAAGGAAATTAGACATAAAATTTATTCCGCTATTTTTACATAAATACTATATTAAGAAACACATTTTAATATATACCCTCCCTATATTTTTTTTCTTGAATAAAACTATAAAAGAGCTGTATAATTATGCAACTGAAAATAATAAACTCCACCCTTCATTAGATAATTTCAATATATCATGAGTTTTTAGGTGTTTTTAATATTTTAGCTAGTGAATTGAATTGGATAAGTGATATTCTTTTGACTGTTAGTATGATAAAAATAATAAAAAATGAACATTTATTTTAAGATTTACAACGAACTATTTAATTAAACTGTGATAATTTAAGTTTGTTAATGAAAAATAGTAGGTGAAATAACGTGGAGAAGGGTTTGAAATGTATATAAAAATTATTAAGAATGTTTAATTAAGAGCAAGGGAAAAAGTGTTAATTAAGTAGATTGCATTAATTAGATATGCGACAAATCCGCATTCAGAAAGTGGTCAAAGATTCACGTCGGTTATTTTGGGAGGAAAACTTTTTATCAGTTAGTTTCTTATTTTCAACATCTCACAAGCGTAACGCATGGTCACATGAGTGAAGTGTTGATTATCGGCAAACGTGGTACAGATAGTAAATTACTTTAGTTTCCATAATATTTTTATTTTTATATGATTAAAATTAATAATAAATGAAAATTTAAATTATAATATTTTTAAAATTATCGATATTAATTAAAGATTATAAAATAAACATGTTAAAAAGTCTGATTACAAAAAAAAAAAAAAATAAGAATCTACATTGCAATATCATTCAATTAATTTAAGAATCACAATAAAACACTAAAAGAATTATTTGGCTCATTAGATAAAAGTGTCTCATATATATATTGATTAGTAATATAAGTAAATTGAACTATATAATGATGAAATAATATATATTAAATTTATAATATTAAATTAAACTTAAATTTAATCATTTTTAATCAATAATAATAATGAATGGATAAATTGAGAGAATATATGTAATCTTCTCACTCTCTTACAAAACTAGTCACGTACATATGACTTTCTCATCTTAAACTACTAACAAAAGAAAATACATCAACTTGTATAAAAACTAATTTCAAAAAGTACTTCCCTGCCTGATACCATTAGCAAAAAACGCTGGGACTTTAATTGTGAAAACTGGTTATATACATTTGGCTTTCTCATCATAAGTCACTAACAAAAAATACATAAACACATTGTTTTATGGATACATTCAGTTAGATTTAAACATAATACAACCTAGAAACCCAAACAGTTAAATCACAATCAAAATCACACATACCATCTCAACTAACAAAATCAAAACCCTAGAACCAATAAGTAAAAAATCAAACATGTTTTTGTAAAAAAAAATCAAGTATTGTTTTCAAATAATACAACAACCTACTAATTAAAAGTTCTAAACGTTAAAGGTAGATGCACAACAAAAATGGTGTCTTGTAATTAATCAACTCAAAAAATTACAACAACAAATCTAAATGCGTGAAAACTAAAACTTATCAGCTCCAAAATACAAAAATAGTATCTAAAACGCCTTCTAAACCACCTCTCGAATGAAAAATACTAGCTGCTAAACAGAGAAATCTCACCTCAAAACAACTAATCCTCAATATACAAATCAAAAATTACACTCAGCCTAAATAAGCTCATCCAATCACAATTACTTGAACAATATAACAATATGACTTATCCGTTTTCAGATTATACACAAATGATAGTGGTAAATGTTCGATTTTAGATTAGGTTTTATATCCAGATTGACGAATAGACACTGCTAGAGATGGAATGGAGAAAATCAATGAAAAAAAAGTATTCGTTTGTTGGTTTATGAATGAAGGTAAAGCAGTGAACTTTTGTAATTTGGAGGCTTACCAACAAAATTGTAAACAAAGAAATTTATGATACATAAGGCAGTGAACTTTTGTGATTTGGAGGCATACTAACCAAATTGTAAACAAATAAATTTATCATACATAAGAAAATTGCAGGGAAGAAGAAAGGGAAGTGGGTGCATGCGAGTTTTTAATGTATTATTTATCGGCCTAATCGACGCAAAATCTTATTTCTGAATAGTGTCGACCTAACTGATATACACAACAAAGTATATTAAAAAATTAAATATCACTTTTAGCATTAATTCAGCTTAATCCATATTTTTATTTAATTAAGAAAATATTTATTTTGGCGTTGATTTAGTTAATATTATCTCTTTTTATATATTTTCATTTTTATTTAGCATCGATTTTAAAGTGAAACTAGCCTATGTAATTTTATATATTATTTTAACGTCTGCTTTAAGTGTGTACCAACGATTTTATAATAAAACTTGGATTAAGATGTTATTGTTAGTGTTCCTCTTATCTTAACAATGTAAAAACAGCAATAAATACCCTTCTCCTACAACATCTTCTCAAAAAATATCAAATATCCCATAAAAAAATAGAAATCCACACAAGGAAGTATAGGTACACAGTATTGATACCATACCGCCCTACACCTAAGCATAACCAATGTAATGGTCCGCTTTTTACATTAGATGCTAATTAAAGGAAAATGATAGTTTGACACTCTTTTTTCTCTTACCTCCATTTGACACTCCGACGTGGCAGTGTCGTCCTGCGTGGCAAAGAAAGAGAAACACAGATGGTTTTCTGATTACGTGGTTCATGTTTGTCTTTTTGCAAAGGGTTGCTT
>Ga0099824_1010970_pt1 | contig 10438 bp, 6 predicted proteins | sample SiratrowhiteBW_FD_76837 | JGI IMG/M metagenome (GOLD analysis project Ga0099824, IMG submission 76837) | Root nodule microbial communities of legume samples collected from California, USA - Siratro white BW | ecosystem: Host-associated > Plants > Roots > Nodule | place: USA: California... | reverse complement strand
TAGTTAAAAAAAAAAAGTGTATATTTTTTTTTTTAATATAAATATAAAAAAAAAAATAAATATAATAAAATATATATATATATATATATATATATATATATATATATATATATATATGTATGTATGTATGTATGTATGTGTGTGTGTTGTGTGTGTGTGAAGCAATTTGTTGTGATTAAGAATTATGAGATACATAAAGACTTTAAAATGATTAAGGAGATAACAAAGTTAAAGAGGCAGTTTCTGTGGGGTTAGGGGTATGAAGGGAAAAAGATGGCTTGGATTAAGTGGGAAACGATTTGTAAGAGTAAGGAAAGTAGTGGTCTAAGAATTAAGGATTTAGCTTGCTTCAATAAGGTCCTCCTAGGCAAGTGGAAGTGAAGATTAGGTAAGGGAGATAAAGGGCTGTGGCGGGATATCATCATGTCAAAATATAGATTTTGGAAGAATTTGGATAGTAATAATGACAAGCCTAGTGAATCTAGATGGTGGAGAGATTTGAGAAGCATATGTGGTAAAGGAGCTAATGGGAGTTGGTTTAATGCCAATATTAAGTGACAGATTGGAAATGAGAGTGACATATCCTTTTGGGAAGACCTGTGGATTGGTGAAAGTCTTAGTATTATGTATCCTAGACTATTGCAAATTTCAGATCAAATAGGGAGCAAGGTAAGTGACATGGGGGTTTGGAATGGGCCAATTTGGGAATGGACTTTGAAATGGAGATGAGATTGGTTTGAGTGGAAAAAACCAATAGTAGAGAAGTTCTTAAAACTTATTCAGGGTTTTAACATGAGAATAGATGCACAAGATCAATGGGTTTGGACAGGAGCTGTTCATGGTGAGTATAAAGTAAGAGAAACTTATAATACCATCTAGATTAATCATCCTCTGTGTGTGTTTGTGTGCGTGTAATTTTGTATACAGGTTGGAGTAACTTTATTACTCTTTATTTATATAATTTTTTATTGTTGATAAAAAAAATAAAGACTTTAAAAGTGATAAGAGTGCCATAATAGTTTATTATAAAATTATAAAATTTATAAAAAGAATTATCTTTGGAATCAAATTACATGCTAAAAATGTATTAATTTATTTTTAATTAAAAATGTAAAGACATTATATTTTGATATTCTTTGGTATTTAAAGTTAAAGCTAAAATGATATGGATATTATTTTAGTAGTTGAAAATTTTTTTTATCACTTTTAACTATTTCAAATTTAAGTTATTTTTATTTTTACCAATTTTGTATTTATAACTTTCTTTCCAACGTCTTCTAAATTCAGAATTTCAATCCATTACTATTTTGTCCAATTTCTTGACATTTTTGTTTTTGATATTTAGTTAAATATTTTAGATTTATTGTGGAGATAAGAGGAGTTATTCATTAATAATTTGATTTTTATTCATCTTATATAGGTATTTGACGTGAATTATAGAGTCCCAAAAATATGAATCACTTTAATTTGTTAATCACATCTTTTTCTAAGCCAAATTCACACTTTCTTCGTGTCCAAGAAACGACATATATGGATCAGGACGAAGGCCTGTGAAATTTTCTTGTAAACAAAAATTTCAATTTGTATTTCCAAAGTGAATATAAGATTGATAGCCTATATATATAAATATAAAGATTGCCTATATATTTATTGATAATCTACAATATATTGAATATATAGATAAAGAAAGAGAGAGATTTAAAAAATATTAATTATCATATAAGTATGAGATTCATAATAATAGTTATATATATCATTTTATTTTATTATTATATTATACATTTAAACTTATTGTTATGAAAAATATTTGATATGAAATTAAACCATGATAAAAAATGTACTAAACATCTAATATGTATAGAAATAAAAAAATTAAATTTTGATTATCAAATAAGTCTTTTACTCGTTACAAAAAGAAAGCTATATTTTAATTATATATAAAAAAAGTAATATTTTCTAATAAAAGAAACTTATATATACTAAACTTATTAAAGAAAAGACAAATGGAAAATACTTTTAAAAAATATGTTACTATAAAACCAAATTAACAAATTGATATGTATCATAAAAAAAAGACAGAGAATAAATACCTGATAAGTATGGGAAGAAACATGTTCAAACTATTAATCATTCCGTGAAAGAAAGGGAAATTTACAACACAAGAGTAAGAAAATCAAAGAGAACAAATTTAATTGGAGAAGAAACTCAAAATAAGAGTTTATATAGAACTGGTTTCTAACTCTAAAGAGACTCTCTTGGATATATGCGAACATTAATTGTAATCCTCCTTCAAATTGAAGAAGAATGTTTATTAAATAGCCTAGCTAAGAGAAGCAACATGTTATCCAAAAACAAAAAAGGGATTGAATTGTGTTTTGTTAAATATTTTTGCTTTAATTTTTTTTCTATTTATTTAAAAAGGATGTTTTAAAATGATAAAGATAATTTTCAATAAAAGAATAAGAGAGGAGGAGAGAAAGAGATCTCTTTCTTAAAATCTTTAAGTTTCATGAAGATACAAAAATATATAACAGGTATTATGAATCTCATACTTATATGATAATTAACATTTTTCAAATCTCTCTCTTTATATATATATATATATATATATATATATATATATATATATATATATATATATGATTGCACTAATTTTATTTCAAAAAGTAAGTAGTTTCTGTAAAAAAATATTGAAATTTAATAACAAGAATAAAAGAGGTCATTTAAAATGCAATCCCAATTAATGAAGGGTATTTTAGAATTAATATCATAAAATAAAGTAAAATTCATTTAAGTACATTTATATTTTATATCAACTGGGACAATTTTACAATTTTTTTATACTGATTCCTGAAGGAGATATTTCGTAGGGAGAAGTACAAAATTTCTTGCTAACTATATAATTTGAAGGTGTCATGTTTTTCAAATAGAGACTACACTTATTTTCTACCACGATCAATCTTGTTGAAGTTAAATAGAATCACGATAAAAAAATATTTAAATATTTAATACTACTAAGTATTTGGAATTTGATTTTATATCATAATTAAGCTACAACCATCTTATGTTATAATAATAATTATTATAACTATTAACTAATCTATATATATATAATAACAAACATTTTATTTATTGAAATCATTGTATTTAATTAAAAAAAAGAATTTTACTTTTTCTACTTTTAACCAAAATGAAAAATGTCATTAATCAATATACTTAATATTTACTTAAAACTTAAACATAAAAAATCTTAAAATATTAAGATGTGAAAATAATAATCATAAAATGTTTATGTGATATGAAATATATCGTAATAATTTGATCAATTATAAAAAAAAATTCTTTATATAAGTAAAATTTTTAGACAAACAATAATATATTTGTTATATATTTGATTGAGTTCATAAGATATGATACTGATAAATTCATTGTTTGATATAATTCTGATTAAAGGACACTATATAGAACTCAATTCAATTATCTAATCCAACAAAACAAAATAAAAAAGTGTTTGGTGGAACTAAAATTGTGGTCAACAGTTTAAGTAGCTGCAGAAGATCGGATGATGAAGTTCCCAGTAAAATGGAAACATAGAGAGATCGAGAGACAGAAAAATAGCATGCATGGCCTTTATTGTCAATTATTTGTTAGGGGGAAAAAAGTTATGGTTGTAATAATTAAAATACCTTTAGTTTTATTTTATATCATTTTAAAAAATATAATTTCGAAAACTATATCATTTTGATTCTTATTTAATAAAATAAATTGAAGATAAATTCAATTTTTCTATCACTTCTTTCTGTTCTTGATTTCTTATTTCTTGTCATAGTTAAAGGGTTAGTTAGTGAAACTAAATCTAGTGTCATGATAATCTTCATTTCCACTGTAATTTTACAACAGAAAGGACAAACATAAATTACGTTATACAAAATTAAGAACTGAAATTATTAACATTAAAAAAATTGTGAACTCAAGATATCTCCCACCTGATCAAATTATTAATTCATGAAAATTTTGTTCTACATCTCCTAAATATGAAAGATGTTTGTGATTTTCCTTCACTTATTGAAGAATGTGATTGATTCCATAACAGTCAACAATTGGAGTATATCAAATTCAAATTTAACTTCGATTAAATATAAGTTTAGTTGTTAACAATCCAAAATTGGACCAAAAACCAGTTACAATATGAAAGACAGAAGAAAGAACAAATTTTAATTTAGTTTATTTAAATTTATAAACACTACTATGCTTTTTCATAATTCTTTAACACACTTGGCGAATAAACTTTATGTTTCAATGCTGTATATTTCAAACTTTCCGTGAAAAATTCATTTGCTCAAAAAATAATTTTAATTTTTTAATACTAAACAGTTGAACAAGTTTAAACCGATTAATTATGCTCACATGAACGTTATAACGTAGTACTATAAAATAGTATTCTGAATCGCTTATATAAAGTATCATACCGTGCACAAAATAGTATTCTGAATCGCTTATATAAAGTATCATACGTGCACGAGCCATTACTCAAACAAAATTGTCTTGACTTCACACTGACACGTTCTCCTTTCTCAAGACATATTCATATCTCACCTTTTCTATATTTCTTCTACATGGCGACATAAAGATGAAAGTCGTAAATGATTATCATCAAATCAACTTTAAAAATAGATCAGTTACTAATGTTTCCAAAATCAGAGGTTCCACAACAGAGATTATAGATTATGATATTGAATGTGTTCTGTTTTAGAAAAACAAATTTATGAAATGTTCATTTATTCACTTTTAAATACTAAGACTGTTGAAAAGAATGATGTTTGTTAAGGAGGTCTAACTCAATTGGTTGAAGAGGGTGTGTTAGTTGTTTTAAACATTCAATTAAGAAAAAGTTTGATGCTAACATTTTTCTATTGATAATTGGTCAGACTATAAACACACCATGAAGAATGGTTGTTTTATGCACACAAACGTTTAAAGTTCTATTTCCTTGCATGATAAGAAATTAAGTTCTCAAGATGCCACAGACTACCAGAACATTAACTAGTAAGTAATGTAAAAGAATCATAAAATAACTTGCTAATTGCACAATGCTATGGCTAGATAGAACCAGAATATTAAAAGGTCAAGAAAATTGAAATGTAGAGTTAGAAGATATATAACTTACATGGGGATATTTCTATGGGGAGGATTGGCATGTACAATTAGAAAGCATGGAAAAAGCAATCTAATTTTCCAGTTCACTCCTTATCCAATCTTGTGAACACACCAAAGCTTGGACAGTAGAAGGATTAAGTGAGCTCCAATCACGATCAAGGACCCTTCCACTATGATTAAACGCCAGTTCAGGCGCAACCTTTGCCATTGGAATTCCTAAAACATTGCGTGCCATCATAGACAAGACAGGATATCTGGGAGTGTGAACTCTCCACCAGTTCAGTATGTTGAAATCAACATTGCGCGGAAAGAGGGGTTCTTCCAAGTACTTGTCTAGATCTGATTTTGTACCTTCACCCTGGGAAGTTTCATGGAGAAATTTATCAAACCCCATCAATCGATCCCTCGAATCCTTCGCAGAGCCTTGTAAGAGAAGTGGGCCATTGCCAACTTGCCAGGCCAGACCTTGATCGTGAGATGCTAATGGAGAGCCTATGGAATGTTCATTGTATAGAGCTTTCACACCATCAAAGACCTCTTCAATGCGACTTGCAGACATGCTGCCATAAATTTGTGGATAGTAATAATCTACCAACTTCATCTTGAATCGAGGGTCTAACATCGCAGCAACTGCCAATCCTAAACTACATTTCTCCCAGTACTCATCAAACTTGCTTCTCAATCTTGATGCCAAAGAACTGATAAACTCATCTGAATTCTTGCACCATTCAATCAAATGCAACTTCACATCACAGAGCTCAGGGAAATATATGTTTGCAGTTGGATACTTATTCTTAGTGAAAACATTTATAACCTCAACAAAAAGCTTCAAGTAGCTAGTAACTGCTGTAACTCTCTCCCACTCTACATCAGATAAATAGACTTTGTAGGCAGCATCATTTTCTTGCAAGAGAATTAAAACATCCTTGAATTCTAAGGCAACTTCAAGCATTGAGTATGTGGAATTCCATTGCGATGCATTATCTAGACATAAGCCCTTTTGACTCAGGATCCCAACTTCTTTAGCCATCTCATTGAATTTTGCCAGTATAATTTGTGAACTTCTAATGTAACCGATAGTTTCCCGAATCTTAATGACTATATCACTTACAGCTCCCAGAGCATGCTGAACCATGGAATTAATAACATTTGCAGCACAACGTATATCAAATAATTGACCATTACAATAAAGAAACCTGTTTTGCAGAAGTCTATCACCAATTCTAACGGCAATGTTATCACAGGTAGAGCAACTATCAAGTATCATCGAAAACAATTTACGATCAATATCCCAATACATTAGGCAACTCATGATAGCTTCTGAAACCATGTCTTCAGTATGAGAAGGATCAATCCTTATAAAATTTAATATCCTCCTTCTTAACTGCCAGGATTCATCGATGTAATTTGATGTCAAACACAAATACTCTCCATCACCTACAGCATTCCATACATCAGCACTAAGACTGATTTTCCCAGGCAACTTATCCAACATCTCATTAACTTTTTTCTTCTCTCTCTCATAAATCTCAATACAGTCAGCCTCAACCCTATTCAATGACACAAGCTCAAACAATGGCTGCAGATTTTTTACAAAAGCTCTGAAACCAACATGTTCAACCATAGCCAATGGATATCCATGTAGAATAATCATACGAGCAAGGTCAAAACGACTCCGCCTTTGATCGAAGTTACTAGTCCCAGGGTTGACAGTGTCATCTTTCAACTGTGTCTGCTCAAACTTAATATTGACTAGACTAAGGGTATTATCATCTTTGTTTGTATCTTGATCTATATTGAAATTTGCGATTGCTAGAGTTCCTTCCTTTCTCTTTTCTCTGGCAGAAATGTATTGTGCTATGCCATGGCTAGACCTTCTCTGACACCGAATTAAATGGTTCCTTAGATGTGATGTTCCACTGGTACTTGAACCACTCAGTTTCTTTTTGCAATGCCTACAAACAGCCACACAGGTGTCGCCTTTTTTAATCCTATCAAAATCATTCCACACCACCGATTTTAACCTACTAGATTTGACAATGACAGCATCAGACATGTCCATCGCATGAACCTGAAAAAAAAGTTCCAATTAAATTTAATTCAAACATTTTCATTTAGAGGGATAAACTGTACTGTATCCTATGTGATGTGAGTATTTATAATGATGAAACTGCAAGGAGATCTTAAATCTAAATTGTAAAAAAATGTTACTCCATGGAGGCTAGTAAAAATTAGTCCAGTTTTCAGAACTATTATTCATAAAGAGTTTAATAAATAATGAATGGATATTATCTGAAGGATTCAGAAGGGGATGGGTTAAGATGCAATACAATTAAAGAGGATGGAACAGGGGACAATTTCCCTAAGCCCTAAAGTTACAAATAAACTCAATATTACAATATTCAAAGTTTCCCAGCATACAAATGCTGTTAGTTTAAAAGTTTTACAGAGAACAAAAACTCTAGATACAATGAGTAATCTTCATGTCCATGAGTGACAAACAAAATAATAGATGCTTAAACTTTTAATCTTGGCTATAAGCATTATAACGTATCTTAGCTCATCATTGGAAACCTATATAGTGTACTATTATTTAGTACCTGACACTGTCCATCTTTAAGAAGCAAGAACTGTATAATGGAAAAAATCACATCAAGAAAGTTTATTTGTATTTTGAAAGTTGAAAATAGGAAAACAAAGTCAGGATTTTTTTTTTCCACAATTTCATAGAGGCTAACAGCTATCCTTCCAATTGCTACGAAGTCCACTCCGTATACATCAATAACAAAATGCATCCATGAAATATCATTCAACTTAATTAATCCAACATCTATCTAGTTGATCCTCAACTGCAAAATTAACTCTCAGGGGAGAATGATCCCTTCTCAAAAGTGTTCTTCGTTCACTAAGGGAAATATATTCCAGAGGAAAAATACTAGTATAAAATCCAAAAATAAAAACTAGAACGTCAAGAAGAAGATCTTCAGACAAAGGTACACAAGCTCCCCAGTTTCATTACTCAACCCAGATTGATGGAAAATAACATGAACCCAATCTCAGAAGTTCAAAACAAATGTAGCAAAAGATTAAATAAATAAATAAAGCAGGTTGTAATATACTAGTTTGTTTTGCATTTCTCATGTCATTAGTGATCCATACTCAAAAAATATTAAAATTTAGTCAGGCACTTTTAGTGAGTGTGCAGGACACTGTTGAAAATAAAATAACATACACAAAACCTAAGAATTTAAAAAGAACATTTGCTACAAATTTTTAGACTCAAAAACAAGACATCATGAGTAAATTTATCTTCAACACTTCCCTCAGAATCATCATCACCGAAATTTCACCATTTTTCAGTAAGCAAACTCTCATCCCTGATATGAGATCAATGGCGTCTAACACCATGCAACCATTCAATCCAACCTCTGGCAACAAATTAAACATAATAATAACAAAAAAGGTGTACCAAAAACAACACTTCCATTTTTCAAGAAGTAAATACACTATACAAATTGTATATGAACAAAGGCATGATTTTGAGAAAAGTTTGAAACACCCATTAAGAAATTCTGGCTAAATCAAAAGAGAATTCCCTATTACGACCGATAAAGCATAAATCAATTATTTTATTTACGAATAGAAAAATCAAGTATATATAAATATATATAAAGGAAAATTCTTGAGAATGGAGTCATCGGAATAAGGAAGGAAACATCGTACCGCACACGTCAGATAATGGGTTGGATTCGGTGTAGTGTCTAAGAAGAATGGAGAAGGGGTTTTGAAGAAAACCCTAATTGGAAGGTGAAAGAGGGAAGAAGAAGAAGAAGAAAAGGGAAGAAGAAACAGCACTGGTCAGACAGAAACAGAACCTCCTATTCGTCTGCTAAGGTGGAAAGTTAAAACGCACAGTTTTACATATATGTTATTCAATCTTTTTATATATTTTTCATCAACTTTTTTTATAATAATAATAATATTATTATTATTATAATTATTCAATAAAATAATTAGTAAATTTAAAAAATTATGTTCATACAAATTAATTATAAAACAAGTAATTTATAATAAGCAATTTTTTATTATAGGTAGTTAATTAAATCTAAAATAAAAGTTATAAAATCTAAAAACAATAATAAAATAAATTATAGTGATAAATATAAAATTAACAATAAATTAGATATACTAGAAATATCTACAAAATTAAATCGGTAATTTGTATTAATAGACTAATATGTGCCTTTGTCTATTTTTTTTATAATGATAAAATTAAAAATTTATTATTATAACAACTATTAAAATAAAAACTAGTGGAAAATGTGTATCTTTCCATTTAAAAATAATAATATTTTTTTTGGAACAAGAATAATAATTAGTATGTACAACTTTAGAATTTTTTATTATTATTTATCTTTATAATCTTTTAGGTAATTAGTCCTCCAACTCAACTGTTCAAATTTAAATGGGATGAACTGGAATTACAATTTATATATAAAAATTAGGTTAACTAGTATTTATTTAAAATAACATATAAAGGATTTTTCTATTTTTATATATATATTATTTTTTTATTTTATTTTAATAATCTTTTAAAATTAAAATACAAATTTCACGTTATTGTGATGAGTAAGAAAAGAGGAGAAAGAACCTATCATTTCAATAAAAAATAACTCTATACATTTACCATCTTTATCTTCTACTTTTACAATTAATATTAAGTAGAAATTTTTTATTATATATTGTTACAAATTAAAAACAATATATAAAATAAGTTGTCTCGTTATAAATAAATATTATAAACAAAAGTCACATAAAAGAAAATAATAATACTATTATTTTATTTTATAATATTTCTAAAATTAAGATTATTTTAAACATGAAATTTGTAAGCCCTCGACCAATTTTTTTCAAGTAAAAAGCTATCTTAAAACTGATAATTTCAAAAATTACTTACATCATCTTCCAACATAATTTGATTATGAATCCAAAAATCACAAAAAATTATATTTTTACAAGAAATAGAACCAAAAATCCAATACATGTTTAATTTTTAACATATCAAGGAAGACTTATGAGGAAGACTCCTTCAAATCCTCTTCATGTTTCAAAATATCTTGTACAACTTCATTTATGTTTTACCTATAATTATAAGAAAAGAATAATATAAAAAAAATCAAAATAATATGGTGAGACATGTCCCTTTTAATAGTTTTTTTTTTTCTTTTTATCATTTTATATATTCACTTTCTCCCATTGTTATTACTTGTAGGCTTTTTGT
>Ga0099824_1010962_pt1 | contig 10443 bp, 3 predicted proteins | sample SiratrowhiteBW_FD_76837 | JGI IMG/M metagenome (GOLD analysis project Ga0099824, IMG submission 76837) | Root nodule microbial communities of legume samples collected from California, USA - Siratro white BW | ecosystem: Host-associated > Plants > Roots > Nodule | place: USA: California... | reverse complement strand
TTTTTTTTTGTTTTTTTTGTTTTTTTTTTTTTTTTTTTTTTTTTTTTTTTTTTTTTTTTTTTTTTTTTTTTTAGTTTTTTTTTTTTTTTTTTTTTTTTCCTTTTTGCCTATTTGTTTTTCCGGTTGTTAGAGAAGTTACTTCATGTGTATTTGCTGTCTAGCTTCTAGAAAGCCAACTTTGGTGTTTTTACTCCTTCCTTGTAGGCAGTAGTAGTTGTACTGATTGTACCCTCATTTATTTATCTATCTCTGTAATCATCCTTTATATGTATATTAAAAGTCTGTTGAGTGAACAAATCACTCCTTTGTTTGATTAGTGGATCGAAAGAGAGGGCATGGAAAAGGAATGAAAGGAAGAGAAATAGTGGAGAAAATAAGGTTGTTTGGATTCAGTGAAAAAGGAAGAAATTGGTGAGAAATGAGTTGAAAATTATAAGTTGATATGATTGATTTGGTAATGTTTAAATTAGTTTATAGCTATTTTTTTCCGATTACAAATATGACCTTGTATATATTAAAACATAAAAATAAGAATTGTGGTTTTCTCACTCAAATGAGTGGTTGGTTGATTTTTGTCCATAGTGGGTGCATAATCTAACTCACAATTTGTTTTGCTCCACGTAGTTTAACAAACCATGGCAAAAAATGTCACCATAATCGATTGTATGACCAATGTACATGGAAATATAGGTCTTTGTGCCACCATAATCGATTATGGGCTATACATAATCGATACGTTGGCTACTGTTGCACTGTGACAGGTAATTGCATGTGAGGGGGATTTGGGGAAATCATTGATTGCCACACCGACTCTGTCCTTGTATCAGCCCATTTCATCTCCTATTTGAGGGATGGATTCAAGTGTGTGGGACCCAAACTTCCTTTCCTTGCAAATCAGCGTGAATAAGTGGAAATAAACTTTGTAGTGAAAATCAGCGTGAATAAGTGCAAATCAGCGTTAATAGATTGAGTGAAAATCCAATTGTAAGTTTGTACTTTGTAGTGTTTCTAGGTATAGATGTTATTTGGACACTTTAGCCATTGGTGACCAGCCTTGTATTTGGAAACAGGTTAAGAAGCTGGGAAAACAGGCTGATACTTCTCAATTTCGTACTCAGTTGGATGCTCTGGGATTACGCATTGTTGAAGTGACTGCAGATGGTAATTGTTTCTTCAGGTCAGTTTGAATGCTTAGCATCCATTTGCACTGACTACATTAGCATCCATGTTACATAGTACATACTACTATACTAGGTATTTTCACTTGCACACTAAGTACCTATCTTTTTATTCTTATTCTGAAACTGGCAGTAAGTTATAGACCCTATAATCTTGGCATTATCACTTATTAAATTAGATCCCTGTCTCTCTCCATGCCCTTTCTGTTTTTGCATTTCTGTCTGGGTAAATTTCACTGGCGTTTGGTGTTTTCAGTATTATTAGTCAATCCTATGAAAAACATTGTATATATTCTTATGCAGAGCCCTTGCTGATCAGTTGGAAGGCAATGAGGAAGAACATAAAAAGTACCGCAGCATGGTGGTGAAACACATATTGGTACAATGTTCTGAAAACAATTTTGTTCTTTTCTTCCTCTTGTTTCAAGCTTATGTTTGTTTATGTAATAATTTTGATTCATGTGGTTTTTGAAATTCATTTAAAAAAGTGATATCTATGTCATTAATATATTGTCCCTCTGTGCTCCCTTTTCCCCTTAATTAGACAAATAGGAAAAAGAAGGTAGGTTTTGAAATACTTAGCTGTGTTGTTGATATAAGCTGTGGTAAGAGGAAAATTGTTTGGGTTGGAACCCTTATCTGGTCAATCACCTAAGTATTCACACTTAACCTAATAAATGTAAGGAAAGTTGGAAAAACATAAATAATATCCATAATCAATCATAAGGATTGCCGATTTGCCTATGATTTGTCTATTCTTTTCTCAGTGATATTTTATGTCTGTGAACTTTCCTATGTTAGTTTCCCTCTTTAATTTTTAGGAAAACTCCTTCACATAGCCTGGTCTTGAAGCTGTGATTAACAGGATAACCGGGAGATGTTTGAGCCCTTTATTGAAGATGAAGTACCATTTGATGAATATTGTCAGTCCATGGAAAATGATGGTACATGGGCTGGACATATGGAATTGCAGGCAGCCTCTCTTGTAACACGTAGTAATATATGCATTCACAGGGTGAGCAGCATCCTTGACGATAATCAACTTCTTCACCTTATATTCTAATGTCGCATAATTTTGTATGGAATATTGATGATTATTTAAATTATTCATTATCCATACTTTTATACATATGAAGATTGAGGTATTTTCGCATTCTATAATCTTTGTCCCATGCAATTTTTGTTGTCTTTGAATGTGCGTAAGCTTTGTTCATTACTGTGAAGACTTAAAATAGTAAATGCATGTTTTTGTAATTGCTTTTATAGTGTCTTTGATGGACTTTGTATGTTGTTACACGCTAAAGTTAATTGAAATTTCCATTCCTATTGGTGTTATTTTGTAGAACATGTCTCCCCGGTGGTACATAAGAAATTTTGATGATCGTGGAGTTCGTATGGTCCATTTGTAAGTACTATGGAGTCTATGGTTATAATGTGAAATGGCACTTCTTTTTCTCTTGTCTGAAAATTATAATGATCTTTTCAATATGCTAAATCTATGACTAAACTAGCAAAATATTGTTTATGTCTTCAACTTGCTGACAAACTCTAGGTCTTCATTTTTATGATTAGGAAGCATTAGCTTTCAAATCAGACATTCAATTAGTAAAACCACTAATCACACACACACACACATGTACATGAATAGAGTATTAGAGTTGTAGTGTATGCGGAGCTGATTATTTAAACATGAGGTGTGGAAAATGACAATTGAACGTGATTGATGAAGCTCGTTGAAACCAATGTGATTATGTTGGATTGTTTTGAAGGAACATTGATAAAATTATGGAGTGAAAATCCAATCATTTTCTGTGAATGAAAAATCCTTTCGATGATTTTGACTAGGATTTGGATCCTATTATTTATTAAATTTTGCAGATCTTATCAGTCCATAGCTGGAGTACTTAGTAATTTATAGTTTCTAATCTTAATCACCTCATTTTATCAATTTAGGAATGACAGTGTCTTGTAATATTGTCCTGTGTGCTGTTAATCCATTTATGCATAATGCCTGTAATTAATATTTAAGGTATCTGTGCCTACGGAAACCAATGAAAAACATAATTTGCCTTGACCTTGCATTTGAATTTGGATGGTTTTTTCGTGTACTGTGTTTTTTCAGGTCTTATCATGATGGGGAACATTATAACAGTGTGCGGTTGAAGGATGATCATTGTGATGGGCCTGCAAGGCCAGTTGTAATTAAGGTTGTTATTATTTTTGCTTCCTGATTCTTGGACTATTATTAAGTTCGAAGCTATTGCCTGATTAATTATAGTTTGTGAAAGGCTGATGCTGATCTTTCAGCACCTTCACATGCAACAAAAGGTGTGGACAACAAACCCCGTGGGCGAGCTGGTAGGGACACTTTTCAACCGGGGTCCATAAAGTTGGTTATGGCTGGAACTGGATGTGAAAATGCTGAAAAAGTGGAAGAGGTGAAATGAATGCATACCTTTTTTGCTGTTTGCTTCTTGTGCTGCATGACTAATATTTCAGTTCAGCTAGATCTCTTGTAATTTGCTGTCTTTTCTACAAAATTTTAATAGGTCAACATATATTCAAAGTCTGTCTTCGTTGTCCTAGATTCTAGTGCAGGTAAATGGAGATGTTGATGCTGCAATAGAATTTCTAATAGAAGCGCAAGGAACAGAAGAGTGCTCTGCGAACTCAGATTCTCTACCTAGAGGGGCTAATACTTATGGTAATTTGTTCTTGTATATGAAATGCATTTTGGACTTTCCACACTGTTAGATGGCAAACTAACATTTTCGTGCTTATTGGTAATTTTTTCTCTTGCATAGAGGTTTCATAGGTGTTAATGTTGATTCATTAGCATTTAATATAAACCCTTACGATTAGTAGAAAAAAAATGAAACTTTTGTTCTATTGTAAACCTTGTCTCAAATTCCTAACTGTATAGGTCAGGATGAAAATGAGAACCATAAGCAACACAAAGAAGACAAGGTAGAGGACAGCACTAATGATGAATCAAATAATTGCTCCAAGAAGACCAGTGATAATATCACATTGCAACCAAATGATAAGGTTCGCTATTTTCTTCTAATTTTGGTTTATAGGTGTTTAATCCCCTGCAGGGGTTGATCGAAAATAAATTAGCTGTTCACATATTATGATCTCCTTTGACAAGCTTTTGTTATTCTAACTTCCTCTTCTTTGTGGTTTTAACCACCAGATTCCTAGAAACAAAGTCTGCCCTTGTGGTTCCAAAAAGAAATATAAAGCTTGTTGTGGATCTGCGTTGGGAAAACAATCTGCTAAGTTTGTAGTGTACGTGTCTTGTACTTTTCTATAGCACTTTCTGAACTTTCAAGTACTCGGCTAGTGTCTGCAGTGTTTGGAAATTTTCTCCGGGAGCTCACTTGATGATGTTCCTTGGATTTAAGTTAGTTGACTTGATTTAGTGTGCTACAAGAATGTAATCACTCGGGAAAATTTTAATGCGTATGACCAATGTTTCTGTTGTCAGTAACCAAGCAGCAGACGCAAGAAGGGGCAAAAATGAAAGGAAGCAAGGAGAAAAGGGGATTTCTGCTAAAGCAAAAGTACCTAGTGAATACGACTTGGTAACACCTGACATGGGCGCCCTTTGTATTTGAATTGATAATAGATGTAAGACATGCCCTGTACTATTGTCTACAGAACCTTTTCCTCGCTTTGCAAAAATGGTTAACGAGTTATTGTTTCTTCGGACTGAGGTTGATTGTGCTTCACAAGAGGAGATAAACTACTGAAGGTGAGTCAGTTTTGTCTTTACATTCCTATTGATTAAGTTTACTGAAAGGTCATATAAAGAGAACCCTACCATTTTTTATATCACTGCTCATGTTATGTCAACTGGTTGATATGCTCATGAAAACTTATTGGCTACCAAGATGCTAGCTTTTATTAGTAATCTACCATGTTGTTATCGTCCCTTCAATATATACTAGCTGGTCTGTGAATTAAGGCTTGGTTTTTGGCTAGGCGGAAAGAGGGAGGGAGGAAGGAGAGAAGTGTGAAGAAAAGAGAAAAAATAACTGGTCGGTCTGACATTTTTTTCCACGTTGCACTGTGAAGAAACATGCAGAAATTTGCTACTCAGTTGCCATAATTGTTTGTGATGCACGTATAATTGGTTATGCTTTGACATGAACATTTGAGATCGTAATTGATTATTATTATTTTTTTCTTATTATTATTACTATAATAATGAATAATTGAATAAATAACATTGATAATAATAATAAATAAATTATCAATCATAAATAAAACAATAATTTTCATTATTTTGCTCTTTTCAATAAAAGAGTCTTGCACTAATTATTTTTTTTTTCCTCCGCTTACTTAATTTTTTTTCTCTAGGCTTTATTCAAAAGTGCATCCCGTGTCCTTGTAAGTTGTAATATCGAGACAGCACCACCTAGGACATTGTTTCCTGATAGGTTTGTTTCTTTTTTTTTTTTTTTTAAAAGGGTTTGCTTTTGGCAGAAGCCACATCAGTTACAGGAAAGTATGTACAGATACATAAATAGAGTTACAGAAATCATTTATAATTTTTGTTCTTGCGGCAAGATGCTTTTGGGAAGAATGTGGAAGTCTTGATCATTCTTTTCATGGGAAAGCTCGTGTGAGAATCAGTTTTGCCTAAAATATAGGGTAGAAATATTATCGACAATGATTTAGTCAAAAAGTTCAGCTGAACAAGGGTCCTTCTTCCTTTTAACATTTTCGGCTAGAGTCAATGAACCTAATCAACCAGAGAAAAGTTACTTGCATTATCTCAGTAATGTAAGACTAGAGTAGTTCAAAAGAGGAAGAATTAACCCTCCTAGTGATTGTCATTTACTATTTATTAATCTGATTGACTTGGCATGATTATCTAGGAATTCCACCTTGAAGTTTTATTCTGGTAAAATTGCTCAAGTATTTTAAAATCTGAAACTAACATTCGAATTTCTCTGTAAGTCTTTGAATACAAATTTTTAGTGTATGTTCTTCGAAAGTTGCATACATGTAATGGAGCGTGATGGATATTATTCTCAACGCTCAAGAGATGTCACTGTGACGGTCATACCTGAGGCAAGTGTAACATTTATTTTATTTTAATCCACATCCTTTTTGATTGACGTTTGTCCTTTCTAATATCTATCTCTTCAGCTTGCAAATAATTTGTAAGAGATAGCATGTAATCTAGACAAAATGATGAACACAAGAATACCAAAATTTGGTATAGTATAATTATTAACTAAACACTATTTACACAAAGAAAACTAAACTAACACTGTATTTGTATACATGAAATAAGAAAAAAAAATACAGAAAATTGAAGTTGGCGTGAATTTTAGGTGGGTGTAACGTCCAGTAATTTGAAGGTTGGATCGAACTCATCTTTATTTGGTTGAATACTTGGTCGAACTCAACAAAAAGTTCAGCATCAAATTTGGATGAATAACAAGGTTAATTTTTTTTTTTTTTCATGATATACTACTACTTCTTTGGGCCATTATGTTCTCAATTATTATTTTGGTCATGTTCTAAAGTTGTCTCATCACACTTAACATTAATGTTTTTGTTTGTTAATAACACACAACTCAGCAATTAAAATTATTACTACTATTATTTGGCTTTCTTTTTTTAATCAACATCATTGAATATCACAATAATGTAATTTGATAATAATTAAATATACAAAACCAACATAACAATATAGATCCGTTCAAGTGAAAAGTGAATTGGAGGTAATATCCGAATCCCTTAATAAGACTTGGATTTTTTTTTATGAAGATGCTATGTTCTAATAGCATGGATGAAAAATCTATTAAAACAGGATCTACTGAAAGTTACAACTAGAATTTTTCTACATAAATTATAAATGGACAAAATCAGAGAATATTTTATATTTATAATAATATTATTATTACACGTGGTACTCCCGAATAAAACTTTCAATAGGTTGAAAATGGATAACTTTATAGGTATCCCTATATCTTGTTAAAATTATGCATCCATAGATAAAATAAATAGTTTTTTATTTAGTTATTTATTATTGGGTCTTTAACAATCAACAAGATATTCATACCCGTAATTTGGAGTTACTTAAATACATTTTAGTACATATAAAATAAGCCATTCTAATTTACTTTTTATCATACATATATATCTTATTTTTAATATAATTTTTTTTTTAAATTATTAATTTTTTATATAATTTAATTTTTTTAACAAATATCCATATATTTGTAGATACATTCTTAATATATATAGATGCAAGAGAAATTTTCATACAACGGAACCGGTGACATGAAGGAGTATACATGCCCGTGAATATTATAATTGAAAGCTTATTTGAATGATTGAAATTAGAAAATCATATTTTGTTTGTCATTCAGAATTAAGCTGCAATATTTTGCAACAAAAAGAAAAGTGTGAATGAGGTATAGGTTTGGGCCTAGCATGACATTTAGTAATAGCCTAAATTTGCATTGTTGGTAACTGAAATTGGGCTGTTTTGCTATGCAAGAGTCAAAAGCATAGGCAACCCTATATTTAGCTTAGTGGAAGCATAAAGTTCTTACAGAGTAGTTTTGAGGCATGAAGAGAAATGAGTGTGAGTTGCTGAGCCCTAGCAATCATCATGCTGAGCATAGAAAGAAGAAAATGGCAGACATCAAAGGTTGGTGAAGATGAAGTTTGCGTTGAACACTAAACTTGCTCCAATAACATAAAAGAGAGTGCCCCCCAAAGTCCATCACACACCCCAAATAAGAAAGAACCTTGTTCAACACATTCAATCACTCCAACACATTACTCACAATGGAAAAGTAGGTTCTAGTTTCCCACTACCTTTTTATGTGTTCACCACGATATGTGCAAGACAAGACACCAAACAAATCACCACTCACCAACTCCCAATTGTTTGTTTTTTGTTCAGAACATTCGGTTAGAAAACTGAGCAAAAGTGGTTCAGTCCCCATAGTAGAAACTCGTAAACCTCTTTGATTGCCATTCACCCAAATGGAAACATATCTGTTTCCTATTGAAATTAAGCAACTTGGACAAGCAAACCCATAAACTGTTCTGTCCCTGTTTCGGGGTCTCTGTTACATTGCCCTTTTCCTCATTTTTTTCTACCTAGATTCATGCTTCGGTTTCACAAGTGTCAACCATCAACAATTTATTAGAGACATTTTCGTTTTCCATTATTCGTATAGACACTCAATTTTTCTTTTTCCATTCGAGGGAAAGAACTTGCGTACCCACTCCTCAAAGCTCAAACGGATTGCGATGTGAGATCATAATAATAGTAACGTAATCATTTGACCAATCCAGCCTTAACGGTCGTAAAATGGAAAACCTATTGAACCAACCTAATTGACTTTTGATTGATGAAGAAATCACATATAAACTTTTCGATGTTAGCCAAATGTGATTGTGATCCATAGTTTGCACTTGCCTTGGGTTTTATAGGAATATTAGTATGTAACATAAAACTATACGATTTTTCAATGCTTTTCTCTTTCTGAATAATGAATCAGCAGCTTCTAACTCCACTCATTCCTCTTTCGAGTGCTTACTTGTTAACCCTCAAAGTTTTGCATGTAGCCAAGAAATGTTCAATTTTGGAAAAAGAGGCTAAAATTTTTACACCTCGTTATCAATCGTATTTAGTCTAATTCATAAGTAAACAACTTCAATTCAACCTCCTTTCTACTTTACAATTCTTATACAAAAATCCTTTTACTAAAAAAATTGCACGAAACTCTTCTTGTTTTTATGTACAATGGTATCATATGCCTAAACTCAATGCTTTTAGATGATGTTGATAAAATGGTTATTGTTACGAATTTTGATTCATTACAAAATCCCTTAAGCATTGCAGAAACTTCCTTCTATTTTATATACATTACAATGAAATAGTGCAGATTTGAATTTATTAATATCTAAATTATTGAAATCTTAAGATAAAATTAAAATAATAAAGAAAACAAAAAGTGTTAATAACAAAACTATCAATTTGATATTGTAACAATATCAAAAATATTGTAACACAAAAATTAACAAAAGTTAATCGTGTGTATTAGTGATAACTAAATCAATAATTTTTTATTTTTTAATTCCTAAAAAATAATTTTATCACCAAAATTCATATACTAATTATTTTGAATATAAAATTATACTTCATTTTGTAATTTATACTTTTATGTTGAATTGTATAAAATTATGTTTTGAATTTTCATGTTAAGAGAGGAATAGTCACATTTTATGCGTTCAAGGTCGTCAATTGTGATAATCATTGTTTTCAAAGATGATAACATCAATATCATGGTTAAAAAAATTCTAAATTTTTTATTTAGGAATTGATAATTTTGATTATTTATTATAACATAGGGATTGAATCGTGATATATTTATTAAATAGATGTTTTTCTTGTAATGCTTAATAAATATAGGATATTTTAATATTGAAATGAAATCTATATTAACAACTTTTTCCCAATTTTATACAAAAAGATTTAGATATAAATATAGCGTTTTTAAAATATAGAAGGAGGCTTATGTAGGTTTCTTTCTTTTGTTGAGAGCATATTTATGAAGTAAAAGGAGATCTATGTACTTTTTTTTACGTAAGAGGTTTATCTACGTTTCAAAAGTATTTATAATATAGATGTACGGTAATTAATTTTGATCTGGAAAGTGTATGGTATTTTTAAGTTATTATTTAAATGTTAAAACGTGTTTAAAAATATATTTCATTTTACATTTCTTCAACGAATGGTATGTATACTACATTTAGTAGCACCGGAGTCATACATGACACGTATCTCACCTATACAGAAGTCAGATTGAATAGTTTTGTGAAATATGAAATTATTGGGATAATTCGTTTTCCATCAAATTAGTGATGTCATGCTGTAGTCTGATTTTCATACACGCGATTCTCTTCTTTCTTCCATAATTCTTTGTATTTTTTTTTTCTCTTTCATTCCTCTTCTTCAAACTTTGAAGAATTTAGAATTTTTTTTAGGTGAACTGTGAAAGGTATGTCATATTCATTTGTTTAGCATTTTATAAATCCATATTCTATGATTTGTTGTGTTTAAGATGGACCATGCCTTCAAACTAATGTTGATTTTTATATATGTTGCTAATAATTTGTGGTATATAATATAGTTTTTTTTTTTTTTTTTTTTTTTTAGTAAATAACATAAATGGTTATTTTTTTTTTTAATGACCAGATTATTTTTTAACGGCGATTTATAAAA
>Ga0099824_1010961_pt1 | contig 10445 bp, 7 predicted proteins | sample SiratrowhiteBW_FD_76837 | JGI IMG/M metagenome (GOLD analysis project Ga0099824, IMG submission 76837) | Root nodule microbial communities of legume samples collected from California, USA - Siratro white BW | ecosystem: Host-associated > Plants > Roots > Nodule | place: USA: California... | reverse complement strand
TTTTTTTTTTTTTTTTTTTTTTTCCTTCTCCCTGAAGTCCTACTGTTAAACGCGGCTTCAACAGTGTAACTTTTTTTTTTTTCTGTGAAGTGGTGCTAATAGGCGTGTTTTTATGTTTTTTCTTACAAGTTGTGTACACATGTATGTTTTTGATAAATTAAATATCTATAAACTACTATTACTCTGTCAAAATTAAACCGTTTAATTATTAATTTAATTAATCAAATTATTTATCTTACCTGAATGTAATTTGAAAAATTTAAACGAATAGCACTCAAATATTTATTCTCATAGCACTAAAATAAATTGACTTGAGAATAAATTTTGAATAATAATAACAATAAAAACATTTATTTGTCAGTGTCTATGTGGTCTTCTTAGTTGTTTTTAAATACTTTTATGTGATGCAACGTGAATGTGTGTAGTTGAATATTATCATCATTATCTTCCTTAGCATCATGTTTCTCTTTGATGTTCCATATTTATTGAATCTTTGTATAGATCAATAACAATTTATAAATGATATGCAAAGGGTAGTGTGGTTATACAAGTAGCTAAGATATTGTTCGATAAGTATTCAGTTTAAATGGAAAAACATTATGTGTAAAAAACATATTGATATGAAAATTGAGCAAGCATGTTATGTTGATTATGTATGTATCCGAACATTGTGGGTGGTTAAAAATAAGATTAACCAAATTTGATATATAATGAATCAAGATTTGTTAACTTTAACAGGCAGTCAAATTTCATATATTGATTATAAGTGGTCAAATGTGCTACATAATAGGTAAAGTATACATTTGGTGTACTTGTCCATTGTGTTGGACGAGATCACCTATAATAAATAATAATTAGAGAATAACAAGTAAAAAGTAAAAATGAAATTTAAACTTTAAAGTATATTTTTTAAGATATAAAAATAACTTTTTCGCCAATGGAAACTAATAAAGTTGATTTACATGATATTATTGACTTATTTTAAGACAAAAATTAACTATTTTCATACTTAAATTCTGTTTAATTTTCAATTTTATTTGGTTTTTGTTAATAATTGATTATAAGATTCAGAAAAAGCATTTGATTGATAATTTCTGGTAGAATTTGAATAGAAAAGCAATGGATTAGAAGAAGGATGATTGAAGCCTTGAAGGATTGAGAGAAACGAGTAAAAATTGAGCAAAGGACGCTAAGCCCGACTCAGTGAATCTGATCCCAGTGCAAGAGAACCCAAGAACAAGTTCAGAGAAATGTGTTCGACACACATGTCATGGGCCTGGCCAAAGTTGGGCTTTAGAGCTTGCAGTAGTAACAAAATCCACTCACGCTTGATGCAGCTGACCTGGACCGCGCGTGAGTTTCGAAATTTAGAGTTTACTTAATAAACCTTTCACATTAGGGTTTGGATTTTAGGTTATTGGAGATCGAAATTCACTCTTGGAAGGTAATCTTAGGATTTCTTTTGGAGTCTTCTTCATATTCCGTTACTCTTTTGTAAGTTTAGTATTCTCATGTCTATAAGGAGTTAAATTCTATGTTGTTGAGGTAGGTTAAACAGTTATGAACTCTCATGTAATTATTTTTGCTTTAATGTTTATGTCTTTTCTTTCATTATATTAGTATTTTAATTCTATACATAGTGTTTATTGTGTTGATTTATAACTTGATTATTGATTCTTGATAGTATTGAAAAATATCTCTTGCATCTAGATTTGAATTAAATTACTCAATGAAAACTTGTGTTTAGGAATAGAGAGTGATTCAATCGTTGTCTTAAAACCCTTGTGAGAATGCATGAATCATTTATATAATTGATCCATGAATTCATGGTTAATAGATAATCTTACGCTCATCTATTGAAGAATTAGGGTTGAGTTTTTTTGTGGGTCAACATTGATTAATGATAGGAAAGAAAGTAAACATTTTAGTACATGAGAGTGAAGATTGGTGAGATTTAACCCTAGCAAGTTCATAATATTATTGTTAATCCTTTTTCTGCATTCAATTGTTGATAAAAAAATAAATTATTTTTTTAATTGTTTTTAAATTTTTGTACATAACATCAAATCATGGAATTGTTCTTAAATATGAATTTATTATAATTGTATTTATTTTCTTGTATTGAACAAATCCTTTGAGAAGAACAATAATTTTATTACTTGTTACATTGCGAATTAGCAAAAATAGGCTAACAGAAACAAAGACCTACAACAATGTTTTCAACAATTAAAGGCTTAATATTGGGAGAAATGCATGTAATATGATCCCAAGTTCATGACTACTAAAGTAACGTGTAACTGTTAGTATTTTCTTGGTTGAAGTCAATTTCATGATCTAAAACATGATATAGACATGCCAAAACTACTAACCTACAAATGTAATTTGACATGTAATTAAGTGAAAAATAAGTTTAGGCAAAGTTCAAGAGGGGGTGAATTGAACTTTTGAACATTTTTCGCAAAATTACCTTTTATAGATTGGAGAATGAAAGTTCTTTAATGAAACAACTAAAAAATGATATTAAGAAGTTGAAAACAAAAGATCTATAAATTCCAACAGAATCAATCAATTGAAATATTTAACAGAGCTGGAAATAGTAAAAACCAATTTACTGGAATTACAAAATCAATCAATTGAATACAGTTCAAGCAACCAAACAGTCCAGCAATTGACTGATACTAGAACTTAAACCAGATTAATCTGAAACCAGTCAATCAATACAATATCAGATATAGAAACAGAAGCAATTTATTGAATTGAAATGTATTTCAGAACAATCTAAAAATAATCAGATGAACAATATCAGCAGCAAACTAATGATAATTCTCACAGCAGAACACTTTAGATTAAAGACAGCACAAGAAATAGTACTTGTTTCAAGAAAACTTGTTTCCAGAAATTAAACAATAAATATATGAAATAATAAGCACTCCTGAATTGTCAAAAAACAGATTCAATTGATTATTAAGAAGAAATAACAATTTTACAACTGCTCAGAAATATTGACAGGACAAATAAATAATCACGCGCTAAGATCAAAGCGATAACAAAAAAGATAAGTGTTCAAGAAGAGGGAAAGAAAGATCAAGAACACAAGATTTTGTACTGGTTCACCCTTCCTTAAGGGTTACGTCCAGTCCTTTGCCAACTAGCAAAGAGTTCCACTAAAAAGATCACCACGATCAGTTTTACACAAATTACAATACTTGCAACCCGCAAACAACCACTGCTCCCAGCAGTAAACAACCTACTAAACCCTTCAGCAACTGTCTAAGTAATGCAGAACCTACTGCACTAAACCTGTTACAATTACAATCCCTATGTAATTCGTAACACAACTCTCACAATAATAAGGATCAATCAATGAAACAATAACAATAGTGAATCCACTCAACAGATTACAAATGTATTAAGAACAGAGTAGAAACACTTAGCTCTGGATTAAGATCACAGTATCATGAATTCACATCCAAAGCAATGCTCTAAGATTAGTGTTCTTGATGAAAATTGATTGCTAAAAGATCTAAAGAGGTATGCGCGTTTTTCTCTCTTGAAAATTTCACAAGTATTCGCTCAAATGACTTAGTTGTTTTGCGTGCTTGACCTTTACATAAGAAAGTTGATAATAAGTTTTGTTAAGACTTCAATCGGTTGTATCAATAGTTCAATCGATTGAATTTTTTGTGACTTAAAGAAAATTCATCAAGTTCAGATTCTAAAAACAATTTACTGAATTCCTTTATGAAATAGTTTTTCAAAGTCTGAATTATCCTTATTTAGAACCTTTTAATGATTTGTTTAAGCAAAAATAAGTTTGGAGCTTACTTTGAATTATGAAACATGCAACATATGATTTTAACCAACACCAAACTCATACACACACAACCTAAGTCTAGAACCAAAACTCCAATAAGCTTTATAAATCTTCATGTAATCCACGTAGCTAGCAATGATCCAATGTAGACTCCATTCTTGTGTAGATTTCTTCAAATCATATAGCAGCTCTTGGTGCTAACAATCTCTCCCAATTTGATGAAAGCAAACAAGTGTGTGTTGAGTTACATTTCTTCAACCTGAATAAACTGAACCCTAGAGTAGTTGATTAGTAATCTGTAATCTCAACAAGTTTAGAACAAAAGTAAAATGAACTGATTGAATTGAAACAATTAATTATTTTTCCTTAGGTTTTCAAACCAGTTCAAATCAAACTTTTCTGAAAGCATGTAATTGCTCCCCCATACTTCATTATCCCTTCAAAGTGTGTAAAGAAAATTAAACAATATTAGAAATAAGCTCAGTATTAACAATAGAAATACATAACTTCATTAGATATTAAGTATCCGGCCTACATATATGAATTATGGGCAACCAGATTACTACATCATTAAACTAACTAGAGAACCATCGTAGTAGAGTTGGATACACCAGCAGGTAACAACCTCTCTTCAGTTTCAGTAACAACATCACTAACACCAGCACCTCCAGCTTCTTCAACTGGCTAATGATCAAGACTGTCATAATCATCTTTGCAGATCCAGTGATCATGATTAATCTTTGTCAATCCTATCTTGCTTAGTGTTGTTGCACTAATCTCATTTTACGATTTCACCAATTCCACCACTTCTCCTTCAGTATCGATCTCAAAATACTCAATAAAATGAGATATGAGAACAACATAAGGAATCTTGTATTCAACCTTCCTCCTTATCTTGATAATATGTTCTTTGATCACACTAACCCAATTTACTTGAATTTTTCCCATCAAGCAGTACATGAGCATGAGATCTTCTTCAATTAGTACTGCATGATTGAATCCTCTGGGTGTCAACAGCCATATGACAATGAAGGCAATGATACGTGGAGTTATGGCTAGTCCACCAACTGAGTAGCTTCTGGATTCAGTGTTTGTGTTCCTTAAGCATGACTTAAAGAACTACGCCTTGTTGAATCTTTCCAATCCAACAACATAACTCCTCCCAATTGGAATTCCATCATTCTCAGTCCAGCAATTGCCAGCCACAAATATATCAATTATTTTGACCTGGGAGTATATTGTATCCTCGTCGTACCACATATTGGTAAGGAACACCTTAACCAAATCAGGATACACGTTTCCTGAAAGCCTCACAAATTTCTCCAGTTTCTGAAACTTTAGACACTCTCTGACTTCATCTTGCTTTTCCTCTTTCAACCATAGCATCCTAAGGAACTTAGGAGCAATTATCACTTTTCTGCTGTAATCTCTGTGAAATTCTTGCATACTCTCATAGTTGCTCACAAACCATCTCTCAAGGTAATCTATTTCACCCGCATGAGATGGTTCAACATTTTTCACACATGCTCTCTTGGTTCATTCCTTTGGTGTGGAAGAGGATGCCATTTCAGAAGGTTATAGAGATAAATATAAGGAAAGGTTGATGTTTTACGCTCACTGAATATCATGAATGCAATGAAGTGGAGTGTGTGTTTAAGTGGTTGATGATAGAGCTATATATAAAACAAGTTATTCTACATAAGACAAATTTTAAATTTCAAATAGATTCAAAGCAATTAACTCACGCAAGCAGTGCATTGAAAGACAACACAGAAAAATCTTTTCAGTTTTGATTATGTAAGCAATAAATTGTAACAGATTTTACTTAGCTTTAGAATCATGTGCAACCTTTGAATAATTTACCCCAATCAATATATGACATGTCGAGCTGAGTGGATTTATCACTCCTCACATGCGCTGTACGTGAGATGCCAGCTCAGCTTGGTCAATGCTTTTTCATTTGAACAGGAATCTGCAGTGGAATCTATGTCTTCCCCATATAGCAGTCTTCCTTGCACTAGTTTATTGTCTAGACGTTCTTAAGTCTCCTTTTTCAACATTCACTTGTCCCAACCAATTGATCAAAAGTTGAACAGGACTAGATATATCACATCAATTGTAGTGGATTCAGAAAAAATTCAGTAAATTGTCTTTATTACACTACAAGAAAAAGTTAAATTACTAACACAATTTTATCAACAGAACTTTATCCGTCAGTAAAATATCATTATCGATGATTTTATCGACGGATTTACTCTAAATTTGTCGGTAATTATCGACAGATACATAAATTCGTCGGTAATTACCGATGGATATAGAAATCCGTCAGTAAATTTATAGACAATCAATTTACTGACGGATTTTAGGTGTTTCCGATGGATTTGTCTTGTCGGTAATTTTGGTTTTTTTTTTTTGTAGTGTTAATAGATCATACACAAATTGCATACATTATAACTAAAAATCAAATATTTATTGGCTGATTTATTTATTTAATATTTTTCAAATCAATAATTTCCAATTAATTTTTGAGAAAATTAAATCTCTCTTTATTAAGAGGCTTTGTAAACATATCAGCCAATTAATTCTCAGAATTAACAAATTGAATTACGCAATTACCATTATTCACATGATCTCTTATAAAGTGGTGGCGTATTTCAATGTGTTTAGTTCTAGAATGTTGCATAGGATTCTTTGTCAAATTTATTGCACTTGTATTGTCACAAAATGAGGGAATTTGAGAAAGAATTAGAACAAAATCACTTAGTTGTTGTTTGATCCATAAACTTTGAGCGCAACAGCTTCCAGTTGCAATGTATTTTGCCTCTGCAGTAGATAGTGCTACACATGCTTGTTTCTTACTGTGCCATGATATCAAACTAGATCCAAGAAGATGACATGTTCCACTTGTGCTCTTTCTATCAATTTTGCACCCTGCAAAATCTGAGTCAGAATAACCAATTCAATTCAGAGATATCTCACTGGGATACCATAGTCCAACATCAATCGTTCCTTTGAGATATTTTAGTATCCTTTTAGTTATCATGTAGTGTATTTTCTTGGGCTTTGCTTGGTATCTTGCGCATAGACATACACTGAACATGATATTTGGCCTACTTGCAGTGAGATATAAGAGTGATCCTATGAATCTTCTATATTTAGTTTGATCAACATTGGCTCCTTTCTCATCAGTATCCAAATAGCATCCAATGGCAATAGGTGTAGCTGCCTCTTTGTAATTTTCCATATCAAATTTCTTCAGCAGCTCTCGCCAATATTTGGATTGACTAAGGAATGTACCATGTTGGAATTGCTTAATTTGCAAGCCAAGAAAATAATTGAGTTCTCCCATCATGGACATCTTAAATCCACCCTGCCTAGCTTTAACAAACTGCTTACATAAAATTTCATTAGTTGAACCAAAGATAATATCATCAACATAAACTTGAACAAGTATAATATCATTGCATGCTTTCTTAATGAATAATGTCTTATCTGTTTTTCCTATTTCATAGCCTTGAGAAAGAAGGAAATTACTCAACCTCTCATACCATTGTCAAGGTGTTTGCTTCAAACCATATAAAGTTTTCTTGAGTTTGAAGACATAATCTGGATATTTGTGATCTTCAAATCCAAGGGGTTGACTCACATAGACTTCTTCATCAATTTTCAAATTAGAACTATGTGAATCCTGATTTTTCATCCTGTTTGGAAATATGTAGGACCAAGATCAATCCTTGTCAAGCCCAAAAAATAAAAAATATATTTTTCTTTGTTGTTTGTTTGTTTATTGTTATTTTAGTTTGCATTTTTGTATATATACTTGTTTATTTTATTTGTTGTAATTGTGATTATATTGTAATTATGTTTGAGAAAAATAACATTTTAAAAATCTTTAAACTACAATTGATTGAATAGCAAACGCAAACAATTAAAATCAATTCACAAAATAACAATTGCATAATTCAATCAATTAAATAGACATTCAATTAATTGCAAAACCCCACAAAATCACAGCAGCAACAAGTATAATTGATTAAATCCGAAAAATAATTAATTGGTACTTCAAAATTGGAAAATGCCACAAATCAAATTTACAAAGATACTAGAAAACATAATATGATACACACGTGGAATCTCATAATACCAAAACCAAGTTACAAAATGACATAATTATGAGAGCAGAATGGACAATTATGCAATTTACAAAAAATCAATCAATTGAAAGCTGAAATAAATTAATTGAATTTTTTGACAGATTTGAGAAAATTGTACAGAATCAAATGCGAGTCATAATAGGGTCAAGAGAAAGCAAGAACACCAAGAATTATACTGGTTCACTCTTTCTCAAGAGCTACATCCAATCTACTTGCCAACAAGCAAAGAAATTCACTCAAGAACTCAAAGTTCAGTCAATATACAACATAATACACTTGCAACCTACAAGAAACCCTCTGCACCCTGTAGAATATCACCTTTAAAACCCTACAGAGAATACAAAACCTGTGCAAAACTCTACTGCACACCTACAAATGTAAACCCTATACAATTTGTAGACTAAACACTCTCAAACACATGAAAATTACAAAACCGAAATAAACTCTGCACATACAACAGTCCAATGACAGAAAACTTCATTGTTTCATTTCTCTTTGTTTTATCAGCCAGAAAAATATATAGATGAATAGAACACTTAGAGTACTCCAATTCGTATACAAATGTTAAAGTATTTACAAAGGGTAATTAAATACCCATCATTACATATCATTCTCCTCTAACCATACCATAAACCATAGGTAACAAGTTTAAATTGACTATAAGAGTTTAACCTTCCTGTTTAATTATAAATTATTGTGCAAAGTGTTGGGTTGTTGGTAATGCTTTTGTCTTCTCATAAATTTCCCTCCCCTCTATTTCAATTTCTTAATCTCTTATATGTTAATCTCAGTATATAAATTTGTGTTTCCTCATCCTTCCATATCTACTCATCCTCCCTATGTTTATGTAAAACATTGTCTTCCACCTCTCACATCATATTAGTTATAATATTTCTTTCCATTCAAATCACACCTTTCTCTATATCAAGTTCCAGTTCCATTGCGCTCCATCCCAATATTCGACCTCCCCTAAGGTGGCTTGCTTTAAGACCGAATTCATGTATAACCATGGTAGTAGGTTTTCCCAATCCACTTATCTTCCCAAAACCTAATTTTATCACTTATCCCTCTATCCCACCCATTTTTGTGCTCTCCTGCACGTTTTCCTTATGTCTCTCCACCACTAGGAATCATGGCTCCAATCTTTTCTCTCATCTAACGTTGTCCACGACTCATATTTGGCAGTCAAAACCTCTTTAAAAAGATTAGATCTGTCTTTTATAAGTCTCTACTTCCATTTTCCCAATAAAGTCATTAAATAACTCTAAATCCTTAACCCCTAGAGCCCCCTTCTTCCTTAGTTTTACATATGTCATTCCACATAACCCATGCAATATTCCTCCTTTCTTGCCCCTATCCCCATAACAATTTTCTCTATACTCTCCTTATTACTTTCCTCACACTTATTGGCATCTTAACACTATAAGAAATTCTTAATTTACGTTTGGATTATTACATACAGATTTTTATTCGTAGGTAAATTTAGCATTACATGCGTGTCGCGACCTAAAAATCACGACGGGTATAGCGGTCCAAATAAAAACAAATGAAAAGAAAGAAAGAAATGGAGTCGCCACCATAATTTTTTATGACAAAACTATGGAAAAACCAAGAAAAGAATAAGGAATAAGTCTGCGAACTAGAAATGAGTTCGGGAGTCGGTTATGCGTGGGGAAGGTATTAGCACCCCACAGCGCCTGTCTTAAGACAGTACCTTTAATTAAATAATCAAAATCAAACGTGCTTTTTAGAATATTTATTTTTCCCAAAAATATAATATATATAAAAAACAATTAAAAACAAAATAATAATTTTTAAATTAAAGGACCCGACAAGGATTGACCCTGCTCCTACGTATCAACATCCTTAATGATCCAAATATAATTCATCCAGATTCAACACAAATTCAGAATTAAATAAAGTTTCCACATCACAAATCAATATAAACAGATTAAGATGAAGGATGATAATAAGATGCAGCAGTGTTCATAATAATGATCCAATGCCCAAAATCAAACATGTTGATGGCAGAAGCAGATTTTCTTCACTGTCTTTCCTTCACCACTCACGAAAATGTTCTCCTCCTCCTCAATTTCTGGAGATTTCCTTTTTGCTTTTACCCTCTTTCCTCTTTGCCCAGCCAGCTCCTCCTCTCTCTCTACTCTCGCTTCTTCTTCCCTTTTCACTCTGCTCCCGCTTCCCCTCCTTTTCCTTTTTTTTTTCAACCCCCCTTTTACATGTCATCCCCTTTCCGTTTTCTTTCCCCCTCTAACTAATTCCGTTCCTCTCTCTTTCTCTCTCTCCACGTGCCAGCCCATTCTTTGCTCAATTCCTCTCAATTCCTAGCTTGTCATGTGGCGGGCAAAAACTCTCCACTCTTAGCTTGCCACGTGGCAAGCATTTTTTATTCTATTTTTAATTCTTTAATGAGTTTTAAATATTCACTTAGCTTTTAATTATTTTTAAATGCTCTTTAA
>Ga0099824_1010960_pt1 | contig 10445 bp, 1 predicted proteins | sample SiratrowhiteBW_FD_76837 | JGI IMG/M metagenome (GOLD analysis project Ga0099824, IMG submission 76837) | Root nodule microbial communities of legume samples collected from California, USA - Siratro white BW | ecosystem: Host-associated > Plants > Roots > Nodule | place: USA: California... | reverse complement strand
TGTCAATGAGTGCTTGAATGATGTTTGATGATATATAGATTTAAATGTTGATAAGTGTAAATATAATAATGATTGGGAGTTGATGAATGAATTGATATTAGTAACACCAAGGCTTTTATACTTATTATGAGTAAAAATGTAATCTAATTTGAAGTAGTTATTTTGTGAATGAAAAACTTATTGTCTTGAGAAATATAGAGACAGATAAATTAAGCTAAATAGATAGTAGTTGATAGGTAGATGTATCTCTTATTAGGATTTTGCAATTGATGAAATTATTAAGTATTGATGTAAAGTTTGATGACTTTTGGTTGAAAGATTTTATGTCCATGTTCAAGAATTTGAATGTTTATGATAGGTGGATGCTTGATTGATTTGTGTATTGATACATTTGATTGAAATGGCACGAAAGCATTGATTTTGAATTAGAGATATAATAGAATTGAAAGATGAATAGGATGAACCTATGATGGAAGGGCTTGGTTGAGAAAATGATGTGTAGATAGAGGTCCCTTTAGAATTATGCAGTAGCATCGGACGCATACCAGAAGCGTAGTGCACAATTCGAGAGCAATGCTTTTGGATGTGACTTGTATAACTACATATTTTAGTCAAGTGTGAATTTGATGGTATAAAATTAAATGCAAATTTACTTATAAAAATATAGATATGTCTTGAATAAGTTTGGGTAGAACTGGATTGATAGTGAATATTATATGTTTTTTTTTAGAAAAATCATGAATATAATAATTAATTGGGATAATTAACGGGTGTCCCAACCCCATTACAAACACAATTATAAGAAACCCCCTATTATTCTCACCCTATCCCACCATACAATAGTCACCATATCCTACCATACAATAGTTATCAATAACAACAAGACCAGAATCCCTACACTGTACTCAGTCTCACCCAGGCAAAGTAAACTTGAATAAATGAGTGAAATAGTTAAAACCGAAATAAATAAATAAATACAATACTTGCATAGCACTTCTTGCAGACAATAGCCAGAAGACACATTTTTAGGTATCTTTCGAACCATTCCATTAAATATTCCCTTGTATTCTTTGATTAGATTTTTCAACAATTCTTGGTTTTTTTCCCAATGCTTCATTCCTCCAATTTGGTGATTTTCCAAGGTACAAAAAGACTCCATCAATCCACACTTCCTATGCTAAGTACCAAACATGCCTCCATGATCTTCCTTCAAATGCAATAATTACTTGCACAACAACAGAGCACAAATTTCGCCTCCCTCATTGACCCAAACCTTACCATTTCCTTCTCATAACCCCTTTTATATGGATGACTATTACAATTAGAGACCCTACCATCCACCAAAAAACCTATCAGCCTTATCCACTACGTGAAATGCCTTATTTTAGGCACTGTAATGGACTCACTAACCATTCTGCTAAGGAGAAATAAACTCCAATATTTTTATATCTAGCCTATAACCATCTTTAAGCTGAGTAAGGAAAAGAATTTCAAATGTATCAATTATCCCCTTATTGAAAACAAATCCTATTCCTCTGAACCCAAATATTGTATGTGATATTGTTGTCTGATATGGTATGTTGAAGTCTTGAGTTATGTGGTTGTGATCAAGACATAGTATCTTTAGGAAATGAAATACTCATGTCTAAGTTAATTAGGATGTGTATTGTCTAAGTATATGCTCAATAAGGAGGTATTTTGACTTCACTAGTAATGAGAATTAAATAGGTGAATATTACTAGATGGTAAGAGTCGAATGATGTTTGGACTGGGTGACTGTAGCTTGAAATATAGCTAGTCATAAAAGATCCAGGTGAACTAACATTGTCATACAAGATTGTTGATTCTGAATCGAGGGTCGTGCGGATTTTTAGAATTATATAACATGTGTAAATATCTATGTCTATTTGATGCACGAGTCTTTTAAAAGTAGTGTCATGTGTTCATACAAGATGATTTCATGAATTTATCTATAGAATATGTTAATGAGGTATGATACTTGAATGAATACACGTATTTGTGTGAGCAATAAATTTTGTTTGTTACTAATATAAAAAGGTTTTAAATTATTAATTTATCTTATATTTTTTTGTATTTTGTATTTTGTTCTCTTTTTGTTATGATATATTATACCTGAATATATGATATTTCAAATTTACCTGTTAAAAATACTCTCGGTTGAGTAGACTTTAATTTTAATTTATTTTTAAAAAAATATTTATATACGTGTCAAATCCCTATCTAAAAGGATATGCCTTTATTTTGAAGTACTATGTAAGTGTTTAATTATATTATATTATATTATATTTTATATATATATATATATATATATATATATATTTATTTGTACTTATACATTTATTTTGGCAGTTCTAAGTCTGGATGCAACAATCTCTAACATGGAAATAAAGTCATAATTAAAAGTGACATTTTATTTTTAAATAGGAACTAACCGGGAAAGTAATTGAATATTAAATAGAAGTTTAATGTACCTGCCAATTTAAAGAAATGTATAAATATTAAACTTTTATATAGTAATTAGTCAAATGACTCACTATGTGACAGACTAATATTTTGAAATGGACCATCTTCATACACTAATTACGTCATAAATAATCAGACAGATCTTGAATATCGCTAACGATAATATATATGATTTTACAACGTGAAAGGTGAGTTTAATGGCTGGGAACACATGCATGTAGTGGGCTTTTGACATTAACAAGAATATTGAAGTTTTGATGCCATTTATAAATACTTTCAGAAATAAAAAATAGATAAATGAATTATAAATTATAAATAATATTATCTTATACATAAATTAAAAATAAAAGATTTTAAAAATTCTACATATTAATTCATACCTAAGCTATTAGTTTAATAAACAAAGTTAATTTTTTTTTCTCATTTTTATCTCTTAAATTGAAAATTGTATCGAAACAAGGTCTTACACTAACTCATATCATTACTCATTTGGTTGGATTAAGTTGGAGTGAGCAGTTTTACAACTTGCAAGTAAATATTATCCACAAAGTAAAGACTTTGAATTTTGTAAATGGTGATTTTTCCATATCAGTAAACTTTGTAACTATTGATTAATATAATTGATGACTTTTCCTAACTAATTATGTCTATCTAAACTTTAGTCTTTGTTTTGGTAATGGACCTGTAGGATATTCGTTCAAAATAATAAAATAATTAAATTATATTATCACTTGAAAGAAGTTTAAATTACACTATCCTTTATTTCTATTTTTAAAATTATATAGATTTCTCTTCTAAAAATTATATGTATTAGCGTTAATCTTTTTTGTATTTATAAGAAGTTCCAATTTCTTTAATTATCTAAACATATAGATACTAGAATCAATATCAAATAGAATATGGTTAAAAAAAATATTTATAATATTATTAGTTATTATCGTAATTGATGTTGGAAGTGATACGATCAATTTTTAATTGATTAATTTATAATTAACATTAAAGGTATATTTTTTTAATTTATCTATTTTAAAAAAAGCCTGTCTAAAATTATCATTATATTTTTGAATATAGATAGATAAATACACACAAATTTTTTATCACAAAATTTTTGAATATCAAATATTGAAAATCACTTTAAGAATTGACATTATAAATTTATAATATATTATAAGTTTTCCACAACAATACCAAAAAATGTGGTCGAGAGTGTTTTGCCTAGTGGTATACATTAAAATTCCTATTAACAACTAGGTGCCCAATGATAAAAATATTTTAAAACTTTTTTTTTTCATAAATAGAGGACAACTTAATTTATAGTTAAATTAACATGCTTTTAACTTTATTTTCCATGAAGAAGTTAGATTAACATTACTTATCTCTATCAATCAAAAACGCATTTTGACAAAAATCAGTTGCAACTCCTCAATAGTTTTTCTACTAATCTTTTTAAAATGAAAAAAAATAAAATTGTCTTTACATTTATTTGGCGTGCGTCAATTCGTATACACATTTAATATTTTTTTCCTATACTGCCTAACACCTTATCTTATCTTATAAATGAATAAATATGTGTTCACAGCATTAAATTCATTGTACTACTTTTGGACCATTTAAGTCCAAGTCCAACATTTACACTTCTTTTTGTTCAAAGAAAATTCATGAACAACACGGCATTGTTCATGTTAAGTTATACCAATCTTCTTTATTACACTGATTTCTGTGCCTAGCAGCATTAATTGTTTTATAGGTTAACGTGGATATCAACTTCTTTTAGCATAAAAAAATTATTCTCCATCTCTTTCCAATTATATCTAGTTTTAATATTGGTAATATGTTTCAAAATAATTCATAGTCGTAATATAGAATATTTTATTAGTTTCTTTTTAAGTGCAGTTTAAATTTTTTAGAAATATAGTACTATTTTATTTTAATAAAATATTTATCCTTTTGTTTTCTTTTATACCATAATAAATATATAGAAAAAAAAGATTACGCGAAAGGTAAATATAAATAATATAAAAAAAACATATATTGTCTTTCACTTTGAATACAATAGTCATATAAAAATAAAAATATTTTAAAAAACAGAAACTTAAAAAATAAGAGGGAATGCATAATAATTCTTTAATTTGGCCTCATATATAAGTTATCTTAATTCTAATGCTTTTTTAGTACATAGTCTATATTGATTCTCTGTTTTTGTTTTCCTCCAATCATGTTTAAGGGTGTATTTTCTGAGGGAATGAGACAATATAGTAAAATTGTAACCTTATACTACAAATAATTTGGGATGGAGGAGTATACCTACTGTATTAGTCATATTCCAATTTTGGTAAATACAGTGTTAAGGGCAAGAAAATCATGCTAAGAATCCAAATATGTTAAGAACAAAACTAATATATATTATAGGTGTTCTTTAATTACATTAGGAATTTTATTTTGATAATTTTAATTACATTACACCCGAGCTAAAAAATTAAATTTTAAACTTTTACAACTTATTAGTTGCTAAATATGATATGATAAGATAATATACAAAAAAGAATATCAATGATAGAACAAGAATAAAATAATAATTAATTTTACACGTGTTTGATATGTAGTATAAAAAAAATAATATTAATAGTTTCTATGGTGATAATACTAATAAGTATGGTCATATTGATTGCAATGATAATAAAAACAATAAAACAATAAGGATAATAGTAATAATAATTTATTTAATAAAACAAGAATATTGAGGACACAAATGATAAAATTAATAATAATAATAATAATAATAATAATAAATCTGATAATAATAATAATAATAATAATAATAATATTGAAAATAATATAATGACAATAATGATTATAATTACATAACAATAATAATGATAATAGTATAATACAAAAATTTTGACGTTAATGATCGAAAAAAAAAACATATAATAATAATAATAATAATATAATGATAACAAAAATACAATAAAGAAAGTGACAAAAAATAATAAAAAAAGTGATAGTAATAACAGAATAAAGAATATATTTCAGTAAAAAATGTTAAACAACAAGATAAAAAAATTATAGTATACTACTACATCGAACAATTTATTGAAATAAAATAGTGATCTAATTGTCTAGTCACCAAAATGATTTTTAATTGATAATTTTTAAAATTATTATAAATATGACATAAATTTATAAGTGAATCTAAATTGTTATATCAAATGAAATTTTTCGTAATTTAGTGGACTTAACTTGTGAATAAGAAAACGACGTGTCGATTGGCGCATGTATCAATGAATTCAGAATGAGAGGCCGTAACCCTAGATGCTTTACGGCGGAGATGGAATCATGATCATGTGTCAGTAAGATAGTTTATCTTAAAAAAAATTGTTATAGTTTTCATAAAAATGAATATATGGTATTAAAAAATATATATATAAGAAAAAGTTATTTGATAATTGGAAAAATTCAACAACAATAGAGAATTCCGCCTAATTGTATTTGACATGCTAGAAATACAATTTGAATATTTATAATTAAGTTATTATTAATAAATTACTAATTATTTAAAAGATAAAATTTAATAACTTATTTATATTTTAATATATATTTAATATTAACTTATGTAATGGCATAAATTTAATATAATTATATTATTAATTAAAAAGTTATGTTATAAAAGTTTACGTAAGAATATTTCAATAGAATATTTATTTTTTAAATATTTATTTTATTGTCACTATGACTATAAAATAAAAATGTTATCATCATTTTATTTATGACAAAAAGGTTTAATTGTTTCATTTAACACATAAATGTAACTACATTGAAAGTAAAATATAATTCATACTCGTCACTAAAATTTGGCCTATTTTGTTTAGATCAACAATGTATATCGAGAATAATGAGCTTAGAAAGATTATGAGAAAGGATACTACCAAAACTATTAGGGTCTAAGACGCATTAATCAACAAAAATATAAGGGCCAATACCATAATGACAACATAGGAAACTAACATGTTTAGGAGTGACATGATAAAAAAAAGAACAAGAAGCATAACATCACAATAGATGGTTCGGTAGTTTTGCTTGCAATGATAATATGAATTATGGTAGAAAATGATATTTCTAGGCTATTTATGATATAAATTTCATCAAGTTTGGTTCATAAAGTTAAATTCCTCCTATCACTTTCAAGGGAGGCCAATTTAACAACTTTAATCTTCTCTAAGGTGATCTTGTCTACATCATAGTTAACATTGTCAATTAAGGAGTAACAAATATACTCAAAAATTAAGATAGGGTATTCATCAAATGTGCTTTACTAATTGACTTTTTTCAACTTTATCTCTATTTTAACCACATGAAATAGTATCCAGCAAAGTAGTTAAAATCAATATTTCAATAGTAAGATTGTATAGGATCCTACATACTATTTGTGATTCAAATTCCATGAGCAAGATTGTAAGGATTTGTGGATGAAATTGTAAAATTGTATGATCACAATTTTTGTTTAGATTGTTTCCTACACCAACTATTCACCTTCTTGGGTGAATGTAACCTAATTTTAGTTAAAAATTAATGTAATTAAAATTAAAAACAAATTTCAAATCTAACTAAAAATTAAGAGTCTTTCAGCTGCACATTCACCTTCTTGATTGAATTCAATCAATTTCAATTTCAATTAAAATAAAACTAAACTCAGACACTTTTAATTTGCATATCTTATTTCTTTTATTTTCTTAAAACATCTCTAAAATACTTTCTTTTATTTAAGATGTATTATATATATATATATATATATATATATATATATATATATATATATATTAGTAAAAGTAAAATCGTCTATGTACGATCCTATGATTTATGATTTTGGGAACTCTTCATGATCCTACCTATAATCTGATTTTAACTACGTTTACCTAGAGCCCCTACTTGGTTCATGATAAAAGGAGTGAATACTTGAACTTATGCAGATTTACTCACCACATTTGGTAGTGACACCAAAAATTGATAAGTTATGGTAAAATATATACTCATATAAGCTCACAAATCAAACAATTGGACGTCAGACCTAAAATCATCTCAAAGTAGTTGTCTCTACACCTCACATGCTTATGAAGTTCCTAATTATAAGGATGTAGAAAATCATTTTAACAAAAATCACTTTCTCTCTGGATATCAAAACCTTATAGTTCTCTCTACTATCTCAAAAACCTAGTTTCATTCTTGCTTCAGATTAAAGATCAAATGTCCCATCCAATTCTTGCATGGAGTAAAACAAGCTTAACGAATCACCATTTTAGTTTAGGTAAGTATCAATTTTCTCCTGTTCTTGAGCAATTTAGGGTTTCCAAAAATAAGAAAAGAAATATGTGTGCACTCTTTTGCATGTAGTCTTAGAGACATCAAGAATAATCCTTGTTCATTTTGGATCTTAACGGTAGGTTCAGATCATTGATGAGAATTGTATGTTGCAGGTTGAGTTATCCTTGAAAGTTGTAGCTTCGAGTCTTTTATAAGTGATTCTCCTCTTAGACAAGTAAGTGAAGCTAAACAGACATGTCTGGGTAGATATCAGGTTCTGTGTTTAAATTGAGTTCTTAATATTTGAGAAATAAATGTGAATGTGCTTAAATTGTGTTCTTTTTTCATTTGGCATATCTGGATTGATTTTGAATGTGAAATGAGTGGAATTGATTTATTGATTTTTTCTTTTTGTAATTTGACAAGGATTTTTTTTTTAACTTTTTCTATGTTTGAGTCAAAATGATTGTTGTGAATGAAGATGAAGATATTAAGAAAAGGAAGAATATTGATAAAGTTGGAAGGGTGTACACTCATGACTAAAGCAAGATGATTTTCTATTTTAATCCTACAAGTTTGATGTACAATTGAAGGATATGTTTTGAATGATTATTTATATTTTGTGTGGAACTTATGTTAGCATTTGTTAAGTTTTAATGTGATACATTTCTTTATATTAAATGTTTGAGGCGAACTAGAATGCTATATTAAGGGTATTTTGTTTTGAAAATAAAAATAATGAATAGTAAATATATGTTGTATGCTCTATTTTTGGTTTTTTATTGTTTGGGTGGAACATTTGGTTTCTTCTGATTTTGTGTGAAATAAAAAGCAAACAAGGAACTACTATATGTTGAGCAAGTTTATTATAAAACTACTATATGGGTATATTCTATTTTGATTATTGATGAACTTTTAACCGTAGTTGTTGATGAAGTTATATAAGAGTAATTATTTGATGTTTATTTAGTTACATTTTAAGGATGTGTAAACTTTTAAATCCCTATGTATACTATATTGATATTATTCTTGCTCTTAAATTCGTTACTAATTACTAATGAATTTAATCTGTCAGTAAATTAACTGCCAAAATTTTAGTTGATAATGACATTTTATCAATAGATACAAATTTATCAATAATTTTTCATTAATAATTTCAATCTTTCTTATAATAAATATTTACTTTTTCGCTTAATATTCTCTTATTCACTTAGTGACTTATATTTTGAAACATCGTTTATAAATCAACCTTCATTAGATTATATATTATTTTTAATAGTTGTTCACAACTCAACTCACACATCACAAAATTAAATATTTTATTAAGTATTTGACCTAAAATAATTAATTTTTAATAAAAACAAAAGTAAAATAATGAATTTAAATATATAAAAATAGAGGACAAATACAGAAAGAAACTAAATGTATATTAATACAATTTTTTCATAAAGTGAGATAACACATTTTCACACCTTGCTTTACACAAACTCTGATAATAGACAAAATTCTAGATAGATTAGGAAGAAGTCTTTTTATTAAAAATTTATATGTTATTAATACAATATTTTTTTAATTTTTAATAAAATTTTAACATACTTTTAATACTCATTTTATTTTACTCTTTTTATTTTAAAAATTTAGGTATAAATTAAAAATCTATTAAAAATGTTATGTTAATAAAATAGTTATGTATTTTTATTTTATTTTTTTATATCTACACCATAATAAATTAACTTCAAATTTGAAAATAAAAAATAATTTGGGAAGTCGAAATATAACTTATTAATATTAATATTACATTTTTATTATTTTATTACGATTGTCTTCAAGTTCCATGATTGTATTTGAAAAAGGTGCATGAAAAATGCTTTACACAAATGGAATAATATATAACTTATAATACTTTCACATTTCCTTTTGGAATATCCGAACAGGTAGCAAACTAAAAAAAATTATGAATGCTTTAGTCAGATATTTGAAGGATTTTGATTGCTGCCAAAAGTGGAAGTTTGGTTGAATTGTGTTCAATAAGATAAATTAAATTGCATTTTTTTTTTTTGGTCGTGTATTAATTGCTTTGCATGGCATAGTTGACACAACAACCCAATGTACGACACGTAAATTTTGACAGGTTTTAAATTGGACACACTTTGATCATGAAGTTCAGAATTTACTTGAGTCAATATAAAGATCCTGCATGGAGGAATCGACAATCTATGACTTTGAAATGAAGTTTGAATTATCAGATATCTTCCCCACCAGAAGAAAATTCCGAAATGGAGTTGAGATAAAGCACGTGAAATTCACTTACATTGAGAAATTCTCTTGTAAGCACTTTCGAAAGAAAAATAATTAGGATTAGTGTCTGATCAGTCACAGTTTATAATTAGTCTTTAATCCAGTATACCAGAAAAAACCCATTAAAAAACATTGAGAAGTATGTTCATTGCATTTTGATGTTTTTTTTAATTTGGTTTTTGACACCCTTAAGATTTTTCTAATAATTCTATAAATCATTATTATTATTATCATATATTAGTAATTTATTAATAACTTATATTAAATTAATTGACAAGAATGTTCGTAACTATATAATATATATAATTGTATAATATATATATATATATATATATATATATATATATATATATATATATATATAT
>Ga0099824_1010957_pt1 | contig 10446 bp, 4 predicted proteins | sample SiratrowhiteBW_FD_76837 | JGI IMG/M metagenome (GOLD analysis project Ga0099824, IMG submission 76837) | Root nodule microbial communities of legume samples collected from California, USA - Siratro white BW | ecosystem: Host-associated > Plants > Roots > Nodule | place: USA: California... | reverse complement strand
GTCAATCAGCATGTAGATGGATTTTAATTTTTCATTATTAAAGTGGGAAAAGATGAGTTCGACGATGTTGTCAGGTGTATTAATGACTAATATTTCTATCTAAAAATAATCTTATAGTACATTTAGTGTCTCTACTACCGCACACAAAAATGATCATAAAAGGAGGTTAGAAATATATATTGAATATCCATTTTCAAAGCTGACCCAAGCAACCCAAAGATAAAGTAAAATATTGGAAAAGTATATTTGGTTCCCACAATAATTTGAAGAAATGAGAATGGAAGAGAAGTGCAATTAACAATTTGAAAATAGTACTACATTACCAAACTAAAGCCACTGCAGCAGAAAGCATCATAACATGTATGCCAACATAAATTGTTACGCACAAGAAGCTTCTGAATGGGAAAAAGTAACCCAGCAACACAAGTCTTGTTCTAAAAAAAGAAAGCACTTTATATCATAACTTATTATAAACGTTAATAACATTCCTTGTAAAGTCCATCATTACGGATCCCACCAGCAACAAGTCATAAAGAACATCAACCAGTTTTCTTTACTCTTCTGCAGCACTAGCAGCACTAAGATCCACACTAAGGTCAATAACCTGTTCAAAATTGAGTGCAAGAATCGGCATGTTACCCAATTGTCAAGAAAGTTATCTAGAGAATATCATCAATCATTATTCAAGATTACCCACGGTAGTCCATCCGCAAGCTTTCTTGATTTACTCATTAATGCAATTACAACAAATACAAAACAATTACAATCTTAAATCAAATTATTAGCGTGTCTACAGTTGAGTTTTACTGATGTACAAGTATCAGAAGGATGTAATGTTTCATAAAAAAACCAATTGAAAGATATTAAATTATTCATATTAACAAAATGATTGGTTAAAGAACAATACATAGCAATCTATTACCAAAATACATATTCTTCGATCAAAGTATTAACGACGAGTCTACACTTCCAGAATGATATAATGTTTCATAAAAAACAACCAATGAAAATCTACATATTAAGAAAATGATTGGTTAAAAAGCAATAAACACTATTAACAAAATACATCACTAAAACGGTAAACCATCAAATTTCCAGCAAGACATCCATTGTATAAGGAATAGAAAGAAGCAAAATAAAATTTAAAACTCACTGCAAGTTAAAGTTGATAAAACTTAACCTCCTATCAGACAAATGTATTCTAGGAGGCACAATAAGATAGGATTGACGGGTTGCTAACTCTGTTAATAAATTGTTAGTTAACAATGTTGAGGAAGGACTAAGGGAACTATAAAAAGGGAATAAGTTAGAATAAGAAGTAGGAAAATATTTGGAATTTTGTCTATGCATAGTCCAGGTCTCTTCAATATCCTGAAACTATGTATACTCACATTCTTTAATTCTTGAAGAATAATACAAACTTAACTCCTCTCGCATCTTTCCTTGTTACATTCTGTTACCAGTTTTATCAAAAGGTAACTTGATAACAGTTTCCCGTAGAACTCTACAAAATCACCATAAGAAATCCAACTCATACTAAACAGATTAATTAAAATTATTTCTGCTTTTTTTAGCTTGAAGGAGTGGGCAAGAAGGGAATCTAACGATGTATTTACTTTGAGAAAATATTCTGTTTTCATTTCTTATTTTCACTCTTACAAAATTGTTACCTAGTTCTCATTTTACTTTCTTTTTCAAATATTTTATCAGGAATCTTTGAAACTAGAAAACAAGGGTGAGGCTGGAAAACAGAATGAAAACAAAGAGATATTTTCAAAGATTTGTTTGTAGCTAAGCGACTATTTTTCCAGACGCGAATAAGAATAATTGAATCCTAAAGTATGTAGACTTGTAAATACGTGATAAGATAGAACTGTTACGGTCTTAACTTCTAGAGAAAAAGCTATTGTAGAACAACGTCAGTCTCTATATGTGGCTTCCAAAATTAATTCAAGAAATGGAAACGAGGTGTCACCACCACGGCAAAAAGCTTACCTTTCCAGTTATCAATGTATACATGTTGAGAACGTCATCCACAGTCGACTCAAAGTGAGTAGTAGCATCATAACTCTGTAAAAAAGATTTAAATACGGTACTGTCAACCTATATCAACAACATACAACACAGATATTTACAAGACTAAGTACTCACCATCGATATAAAGCAGTTGTCCAAAGACGGTTCATTGACCGGTTCATATCTGTCATAGATGTCAAAAAATATCTCATCAACAGGTCCTAGAAGATCAATTCCAGGTTTTAGTTCAATTGCTGGCTGATCTGTCTCTGCCTCGGATGATACAAATGCAATAAATTTTCCCTTTGGAGCAACATTGTGAGTATATGAGCAACAAAATAGGTACCTGTCCAGGATAACATAAGAGAACATTCAATTTAAAAAGGAAAATACAACTTAAATATCAAATCATCTTCGATTTAATTACCTTCCAAGTTGAAATTTTCCACTGGCCTTACAAGATCATAACTTTTTCATAGTACTATTTACTACATTTTAATAAAAGTTTAACATTACATTTATAACTGTTGAAATGAAACTATATAGTCTATAGCTGAAAAAAGGAGGAAAACGAAAACTAAAGGACAATATGGAAGGAGATCGATATTGATGTCCTATGTAAAATAAAACACATACCTAATGTTCATTTATACCAATAGTCTAGGTCAATTAATAGAACAATACAAATAGTAGAACCAAGGCCCAGTAGGAATGTTAAGATCATGAGACTCCAAAAATAAGAATCCAAATATTCTATAACTTTTGTGCTTTATCCAACACGCTCAGGAGGATGCCTTATTCAGCAATGCATGGGTTCATATTTTTTGGGCTGTTATTATCTTTCTGAATGTTTATTTGTAACAAATTGAGAGTAACAAATGACAGCTAAAGTAAGGAACGGGAAGCACAGGTTGGATGCTGCTTAGGTCAAGGAAGTGAAATGATGGGAAAATAAAAAGATGTGCAGCTGAAATTTCTATTCAAGAAATTGTGAAAGGTCCAAACAACAATAATATCCACAAAATTGACTTCGGCAGGCCTAGAATTACTCAGAATTTTATACAGCTAAAAACAAAATCACAGCAGAACAATAAAGAAATCAAACAGTAATAGGTATAGTCTAAGCTTGTATTCACAATATTGTAAAGAAAACTACCATATCATAATGGCAAAGGTGCTGTTCTATATTAACTGTTTGTAATGTTGACATACAATGCACATATCATATATATTTTTTCAGTGGAATACACATACACACACAAATTGTCAGCCGGTTCAATGATTTTACCTCTACTTCAATGAAATTCATTACATTACCAATTTCTACAATAAATAAAATCGAAGCAACAAACATTTAATGCTGAAAAACATTTGATTATTTTCATGGTTAGTAACAGAAATAACTCAGATGAAACTGAAGGAATTAGCTTCAGTCAAGCACAGCTAAGGCTAATTAATGGTCCCAGTAGCATGATACATATGTATCTGTACTGCAACAGATTCTCCGCAAATTTAACTATATTATGTATATTAAGAAGCTGCATGGAAACTTACATGTCCGACTTCCGACCCAACTGTTTCTGAGGTAAAATAATTTGCACCGAATGGGAATCATCAGTGTTGGGGATTGGGTGGCTCATGATGGCTATTGCCCTTGCAACCTTACCAACCTTCCTCACCTGTTGAAATGATTAAAATTTTCTATTACTTCAACATTTGCCACTAATATTCTATCAGCGTTCAGCAGTGGCTAAGCATTCTTCAAAAACAATACTAGTAAAATAGCATGGCTTCAAGGCTTTAGAAGCAAAAAGTTTTTCACTCTCACCATCACCTGAATGGGTTGCAAATAGTCAAACTAAAATTTCTTTCTAGTACCTTGCCGGGCAAATATGATGGGTCACAAACAACTTTTTTGCATTTTGCAGTTTCTCCTTCAGATGTGACACCGACAACCTTTCCTTCATCATCAAATTCTACCTGGCATTCAAGCAAAAAATAAAAATTGCACAGGTGCCCAGCAAAAGAATGTATATCAGCATGTCATTCAAACTTCAAATACAATAAAAAATCACAAAGCAATTATTAGAGCAAAAAAGGGGGAACGAAATAAACAAAGTTAATTTTTTTTAAATAAATAACAAGTTCATAACGTTTAAACAAAGTTAATTATTAGAGCACAAAAAATGCAGTTTTACATATACCAAAAAAAGGTTAATAAATAGATGAAATAGAATAGCAATTTTACAAAATTAATCTCATCATCAATAATTTATTTATAGTTTCTGTTGCCAATCATTAATATTATTAGGGGTATAAACGGAAAAAGTAATATTACAGTGAAAAACTAAAATGATACTTATTACAGGACTTCATTTTTCTTCTTACACAATACTTATAATGAGACAAAGGGAGTCTTGTTTTTCACTCAATAGAAGTGTCTCCAAACTAGTGCATTTAATATAGTTTTCACTTTTCAAAGAATCTAAGATATCAACCGATTGATGACCAAATTATTAACATACCTAATATATCAATATTTAAAAAACATGGCACTCAAAGATCTACAAAAATTATAGTTCAAGGACTGATCAACCAAAATATAATCCTCTTAAAGTTGTAATTGTTCAACTATTAGGAGGCTTATATTAGTGTCGATTGAGATAAAAAGGAGAATGTTGAGTGTTCGTAGTGAATGCATGTAAAAAAGAGTATATACCTTGCACTCGGGCTTGTTCAACATATATGTTCCACCATAAACTGCACTAAGCCGTGCAAATGCCTGGACAAAAAAAAAATAATTAACAAATCCTGAGCAAAACAAATTCCAACACGGGTAACTAAAAAAATATAAATGTATGATACCTGGGGAAGCTCTCCTAAACCATACAAAGGATATATGTAAGGTGACCCTCCTTGAAAGCGTGCAAGAGACTCTGCATATAACTACAAGTAGGAAACGAAATAATGTTAATGGGAACCAAATGGCACTGAGAACGAATTACAAGTTCATGATGATAACCCGGTAAATTTACCTTCATTCTCTTGACAGTGTCCAGTGCTGGCTCAGCCAAGTAGCGATCATCTCTGTGAAGCGCCAAAGCATGACCAATGAAGTCTATAGTGTTATCATCAAGGCCATATTTTCTGTCACAGGAACAACAAAAGCAAAAGATGCTTTAAAGTTACTCCTTCTGACCATCAAGAAAAGTTTAATTTTTCTTTTAACTACAGGGATGACGAGAAGGAAATGTCTGATCATCATAAAATGTAAGACGCAATTACATTTTATATGTACACAAAAATGATGTCAAATGAACCATCACATACTTCAAATTTGGAGTTTTGGACCAGTATAATATAACACTTACATAAGTGACCATATACTACCCAACTTTACATGACTGTTATCTGCTATATGTAAAATAAGATTATACTAAATCAAAATTTCTTGACCTCGTTGATGTGGACAAGGAAAAAATTACATAGTAAATTTCTATGTGCATTGAATTGAATTAAATACTCAGAAATTTAAATTGAAAAACCAGATTACAACATTGTGACTAAAGAAATAATCGAATGAAATTAAAATAAATAAAATACAGTCGAAGAAAATAGATTCCAAATGAACAGGTTCAAAGTTTATTGAAAAGGGTCTTTCAAATTCTCTAAGGAGGGGGCGGATAGCAGGATGCCACTTAAAAAGTATTAAGATCAACAAGACATGCTGATTATTCCTATTTCCAACACCAATTTCACTATGTATATGCAGAGTATCAAATAAATGTAAAAGCTGAGTCATTAAATATACAAAAGCAACAGACACAGCAAGAAACCAAGTGTACACATACGCTATCAACTCTTTGGTAGTCACTCTTGTCAAGTCCATCCCCTCATGGGTCTTGGGATCACTTTCGCTATAATTTTGTACATATATGAAAAACTTGCGTGCCCGCCGTTTTTCAAATAGTCCCATAAGTGGGGACTTTAAGGCCTCCATGTCGTTTGAGGGCACTTTGTGAACCTGAAGAAACCCAACAACTGTACAATTAAAACATCTAAAACAAAAACAAACCTCCCATTAAGACAAAACAGAAAAACAAACACACCTTTCCTTTATTAAACACATAGCTCCCATCCACAGCTTTAAAAGAGAGATACTTCGTAACATCAGTATGAATGAGAACCCGCACCAAATTGCCATTAGCCATAATAAACTACAAAAAAAAAAATAATAATGTCACACAACACGGTACATCAAGTTCATATCCATCATTATTTAGCATACTAAAATAGAACCAAATAAGACCTTAGGGTTCATATCGATGTTATAGTCCCTGCTAGCACCCAACTGTGGAGGAGGCTTGTCATCTCCCCTGAATCTCTTCCAAAGCTGAAGACAACAACAGAAAAAAATCACCATTCCAGAATTCAAACAACAACAATAAGCGAATTAAATTGAATTTAATTTCAGCAGAAAATAAAAATAAAATAAAAGACCTGATTAAGATTGAGTGAAGTGGATTCTCCTCCGTAATAGTCATTCCTATCCATATGCAGAACCTGAAGTAAAGGAATTAGAATGCGAGGATTAGATCGATTGAAAAGAGAATCGAAAGTGTTGAATTGAAATGGAATGAGTACCTTGAGGCCATCGACGGAGAGAAGACCACTGAGAATGCATTCCTTGAGACCTGTGCCCAACACGATCACATCGTACTCTTCATCCATGTTCGATCTCGATCTCACCGAAAACCGGGTTTAGGGTTTTGGAATTGCGATGGACAGACACAACTGATCTGATTTGATTGAAGTGTGTGCGAGCGACACAGAGAGAGAGAAAGAGAAGCTAAACAAACAAGAAAAGAACCGGATCTGAAGCCTTGACCTCCCCTGCATCCACTTTTAAAAAAACAAAATAATAATAAAAAATAAAACTGTAAAAAAAATTATATTTTATGAATTATTTCTTTATTCGTTTATTTAAAACTGAAATATTTGCACACTTTACTTTATCATCATCCATAATCAAATATCCACCAAACTAGTTTTCATTTATGATAAATCAATATATAAATCTATTCAAAAACATATTTTATATTTTTAACAAAAAAAATTACCCCTATCAAATAGGTCTATATATAATAATAAATTAGTTAGAAAAAATATTTCGCATATTTTATCCTTTACGGTTTTCTTTGAAAAGGATCTAATTAAATACTTTTTCTTAGTAACTACTTTTCATTTATAATATTCTATTGTGAATTTTTTTTTCAGAGAATCCAGATTTTATTTTGACTGAAAGTAAAAAATGTTTGTTAATTTTATAATTTATTTCGAAACATAGTGGTATAATTGGTTGATTTTGTAAAATGTTTATCCAGTATATACATGTATAATAGAATATAATAATATATAATTAAGATTATTTGCGTTTCTTTTTTCCTTTAACCCTTCTGTGGAAACGTTTACGCGTTCATCCCGTTACTTTCGTGGACGGTAAACAGAATGTATAAATATTTTAAATAATTTGTAAAATATTTTTTTAATATTTCAAAAATCATTTATTCATATATAAGATATTTGTGGCAAATCTAAAAAAGAAATATGTCTGCAGATATTTTTGAGCGACTTATAACCAAGATGTGTATTTTTCAATGACTTATTTATATAAACACTTTGATTAGAAATTTATGAAGAAGTACTACACCTATCTTTTTCTACCTAATAAGGAACTGATATTTCTTAATCAAGTTATATATTTATTCTTGTTTAAACAGTATTAATAACTACGTTAAACTCAGTCTTAAGAATGTAGCAAAGTATGTTTGTTTCGGAAGAGCATCTTAAGTTGCTTATAATGCAAGTAATGGTAAGGAAAAATGAGGTGTCAACCAGCTATGTGGAATCATATTTGGAAAAAAATAAAAATAAAAAAACAAATTATTTACGGTGAATGTTAAGAGTGAACACATGTTAACTTTAGTTAAGTTTATAAATCAGTGTTTATCGTGTAATCAATGAAATTAAATTGGAGTACAAATTCAGTTGTGTGAATCCCAAAACCCAACTCAACTTTTCTTTCATTTTCCTACTACCTTTTTTTCCAAATATATAACAGTAGAAATTGATATTGTTTATGATAGCCTAATTAATATTAAATGAATAAGTTGTTGTAGGACTTGAGTTTTATTTAAAAAATATATTTTAAACATATAAACAATTATGAATAGATAATAAATATTTTAGTTTGTGCTTTATTTATAATTTTATTTATTTATTTGTTGTAGAATAATTTGATTATTAGTACTATCCTATTATATTTTTGTGGTGACATTGAGATAAAGAAAATAACGATGTAGGTATTGAGACTATACATTAAACATGTTACTTCGGTAGATTAAGTAATGAATATACTTTAATTTGATTGACTACTTAAGTACATAGATCAAAATATTTAGTGATAAACAATTTAAGAAATTTACATGATAGATTTACTTTTTATTTGTTACTTTTTAACATATTATCAATATTTTTGTTTATATTATTCATTAGAAGTGTTCTTGAAAAAAATTCTTTATTTTACCATTATAATTTATATATTGGTGAGGGTGTGATGAGATATACATGTATCCATTTTAAATATGTATCACATGTACATCATAGTAGAAATTAAATTAATTCACTTTGTTTTTGAACTTTGCAATTATACATGGTATATAAAAATACCATGCATATATATATATTAAATCATAGGATAAAAGTTTTCACATGATATGATTTTTTTTTTCGTTACATTAATCATTCCAATAATATTTGAGAACACGCTATGTAACTAATATCTTTCTATTATAATAATAGATTGTAAACTAGTAAGACAAACAATCTTTTCATGTCACATTTCTTTTGTTACAATCTTGGAACATTCGTATATTTTTTTTTTTATCGTGTAAAATTTGACATTCTTCGATTTAAGAAAAAAAAATTAATGTGACGACAAGATAAAAAATAAAATATTTATTTTTTATATAAACCTGCTGAAAATATTCGATATCAGGTGTATTTTCCCAAAAATCTTATTATTTAAAATATGATTGAATAACTACCAATATTTAAAATATCATTTCTTAACTTAGAATGTTTTTAAGTATGATGTGAATTTTCATATCGGAACCTATGTACTCTTAAGTTGTCTCAGTCCGAACTAATATTTTTTGAAAGTATAGGTTTTTAATAGTTGCACATTAATAATATATCTTTATGACTTAATAAATACTACTTTTAGGAAACATGATATTGAAATTATATTAAAATATATTAAGTATAACTTAGTCATGTGTATGCTTATTTAATTCTGTGATTTAGCAACATGGATCTTGATGGGACGTGTTCAAATTGATAAAGTCAATGTCAATTTTTTAACCACGCAAGTATGTTAATACGTTCAAATGTGTCACACTTATCATTGGATGTTGTTGTTGCCTTCTGTCATAATTCTTTTATTTTCTCTAAAGATTTATGATGTCTTAATTGTTGTAATCATTAAAAGTGCACAAAAGACCTTCAACCAATTCCAACGTTAGGCATCAGTTATTCTATGGCATACGGACTGAGAAGAAAACAAAGCAAAATATATAAACATTAAAATTAAACTAAAAGTTGTAAATATAAATTAAGTATAAAAAGTGAAGTAAAGTATAAATAAAAAATAATTAAACTATTAAATGATAAATACTTTTGGTTAGATTAAAAGTTAATTTTATAATATACAAATATACATGAGATTTGACTAGTTTTTAACTCACTAGTTTTAATGGTTAAATTGATTTCAATCATAAGAAATTTCAATTCAATCTCTTTATATTGAATTGCATCATATATTTTAATTTCATAAATAGTTTTAAGTAAGATAGAAATCTAAATGGATAAATAAAAACACCAGTGTGAAATATGGAAATGACATTAAAATTTTAGTTTAGTTAGAATGGAATTTGCATGAAAAAAAAAATGGTAACTGGATCATAATTTTTGAAAAAAGTTTTACGTCCGTTGCCAAATGAATTGATACAATAAGTTATTAACAACATTGGTTATAAATATAACAGAATTAAATGTGTATTTTTTTTGTGCATCTATTATTTAGTAAAACTGATGTAGTATCTCGATCATTTAATTTTCAGGTTGTTGTCCGTCTTGAAAAGATAGGATAGAATAACAGTTTTTTTTTTTTTTTTTTTTTTTTAATTTCTTTTATATAAAAAAATTTTTTTTTTTTTTTTTTTTTTTTTTGGGTAAAAAAAAAATTATTTTTTTTTTTTTTTTTTTTTTTTTTTTTTTTTTTTTTTTTTTTTTTTTTTTTTGAATTCTGATAAAGAAAAAAAAATTACAATTTGTTATTATTATTTGCATTTTATTATTTCATTTTTTAAG
>Ga0099824_1010956_pt1 | contig 10447 bp, 9 predicted proteins | sample SiratrowhiteBW_FD_76837 | JGI IMG/M metagenome (GOLD analysis project Ga0099824, IMG submission 76837) | Root nodule microbial communities of legume samples collected from California, USA - Siratro white BW | ecosystem: Host-associated > Plants > Roots > Nodule | place: USA: California... | reverse complement strand
TTTTTTTTTTTTTTTTTTTTTTTTTTTTTTTTTTTTTTGTTCTTCTTAAACCTGTTTAAGAATGGACTTTATCAAAATTTAGAGTATATTAGAGAAATAAGTAAACTCCACTTATCCATAAACACTCCTAATTAAAATACTTAGACAATCATCACAATCTTAGGATTAAAAATATATAAATGATGAGACAATTGAGCATCGTATAATAAGAAAGAAGACGCATAGGGCAGAAATTGAATTGATAATATGTTTAAACAACTCAACCATCTAACTGTGCCGAATTTTATATGGCATATTTTAAAAAGCTGAGTTTCAAATCTCATTTTCCTTTGAACCATGCTCAATATATGTCAAACTAAGATTTACTGAGGAAATTCTTGAACCAATGTGCTGAGAATTTCGGGTATCTTTTCAAGCCATCTTTGAAATCCACAAAGACGAGTCCAAATCGCACAGTATAGCCAGAGTCCCACTCCAAGTTATCCAGCAATGACCACACAAAATATCCCTTTACATTCACACCATTCCTTGTATGCATAAAAATCAACAAAAACAAAGGAATTTCACACTCACTTCTTATAGTAAACTAAAATATGAGAAAAAATATTTTCCCCCTTTTTCCTATGAATGGTAAAAGTAAAAAGCAAAGTATGAAAAACAAATATAGCATCAATCTGTGAATCAAGATGCATAAAACTATGATAAAGCATTACTTACTTGATTGCAGTTCGAAGATAATAAAGATGCCTGTATAAGTAATCAACTCTGTTCGTATCTATAAGGCTTTCTTCTAGTGAAAGTGTTGGATCGTTGACCTCGTCATAACCTATCAATTAATTTTGCATAATTTTCATTAATTTTTTTTATGAATCATTAGCTTTTACAACATTACACTATGCACATAATTACCGTTTTCAGTAATGTAAATTACGGGGTTGTTGTAATGCTTCTTGATGAATAGCAACAGTCGTCGGAATCCTCGTGGATAAATGCACAACCAGTTAGAAGCAGCCTGAAAATTATTGTAAATAAGAGTTTGAAACAATTTTGCACATGGTCTTTTAGAATGAAAAAAAATTAACAAATGAAAAGCATTGATATGTAACATTGGTGTCAATGAAATACATACCATTGGACCAAGGAGCCTGCCATCATGCTGATCTGTAATTGAAAAATAAAAACCACGTTTTCAATGAATTTTATTTGAGTTCTGTATGGTCATTCATTAAAGGAGAAGCAACTAGTTCAGGCATATAAACAACTTGATTATTACTTGTAACATTAACAAGAGAATCAGTTTGTAAGGCTGGTTTGACACCACGTTGGTGAGGTGCATAGGCAGCATAGAAGGATGAGTAGTAGTTTAAGCCCAGAAAATCAAATGACCCTTTGAGTTGCCTGGACTCTTCTCTGGTGAACTCTGGTAGCCGGTTTCCCAACATAGATCGCATGCTCTTTGGATATTCACCTTTAGTGAGTGGTTCCATAAACCTAATAACACAATGCAAAATGTAGATGCAATCAACAAATAGTACCGAAACAGCACAAATGCTACATCACTACTTTCGAATATAGATGGTTAGACTTAAGAGTGCTTATTTTAAACTCAAGTGGAGTTAATTTGAATTCCTAAGTAATAGACAATCAAATTTTTATACAGGTTTCGGAGAAGAGATATAATTTGTGTAAACAGCACATATCACCCCACATTAAGATGAGTACCACACATCAACCTAAGTGATATCATCCACTAATGGTGATCAATGATGTGGAATGCTTTACACTAACATTTTATAATTGCATAGCCATATAATGTTGTTGGTCCACAATTTCCTTACATGAGTAGTGTACCAGCATTCATGCCATGACCATATTTTCTATGATAAATATCGTCTCTGTCCATTTTCGTTCCCTTCAAGGTTAAACTTTGAGTATAACCTTACCATCCAAACATGAAGTCAAGGCCTCGACGTGCTGCATCTTGATCTGATTTCTCTTTTGAAACCGGAACATACCAGTCAGAATTCAAGGTAATCCCTACTAGACCCTTTTGAGATGCCTGCATAAACATTTTCAAATATTTTGGCAATTTAGTTACTAACAGCATCCAATAACTTTACATGAAAATAGAGCATAGTCCGTCAGCAATAAAGAAATTACGTTTGGGTTTTGTACTCATTGACCTTCTATTAGGAAAGTTAAAGTCTCATGTTATCTAAATTTCAGGACATATTTGGGGATTTAAAATTAAAACACTCGAGAATACAGAGGACCTGATACTTGGCCTTGTACAGTTTGGCAGCAGCAGCATGAGCAAGAAGTTGGTAGTGTGAAGTCAAATAGGGCTCAGTTCCGGAATCACCACCAGTGCAGTTCAGTTTTAACCAATCAGAACACCGACCAGGTGCAAACCTACCATTTGCATAGCCATTCTTGCTCACACTCCTTGGTTCATTCAAAGTAATCCAATGTTTCACCCTATCACCAAATTCCTTGAAGCAAACTTCAGCATAGTCCCTAAAATCATCTCTGCATGCTCATATGTATTATATATGTTTATCAGATCATTATCTCTCAATAGTCATACAACGTTTATCAGTCAATTATAGCTCTAGGTGGAAAGTGGAGTCACTCACACAATGTGACGGTTTAAGAAACCGCCATACTCATCCTCTAAGGCTTGGGGAACGTCCCAATGAAAAAGGGTCACATATGGTTGCAGACCTGCATGATTCACGATGATCATTTGAGTGACAACCATATGGACATGATACTAAAGCAATGTAAAGAGTTAACTAAAAAAAAAAAAAAAAAATTGTAACCAATTATGACCATTAGCCATTAGCTCATTGATGAGGTTGTTGTAGTAGTTTATTCCTTCGTGGTTTACACCTGCACTAAGCTTTCCTTCTGCAGATAAGCTATAAGAAGTTAATATGTTACCAAACACAAACTAGAGAAATAAATTATTTGGTTGGAATATAAACAGAACTTAACTTACTCGGTAGAATCCTAGACCAAGAAATGGAAAATCTATAAGCATCCAAATTCATGTCCTTCATGATTCCAATATCCTCCTAAAACATGTGCCCCAATATATTAGTTATATATTTATGAAAACCACTTATCTAGTACTACTATTTGAAACCATATATACCTTGTACCGATGATATGAGTCGTCTGCTACATCTCCATTACTTCCATCTTTTATTTTTTCTGCATGCCATTTCATTGATAAATAAGTTGAAACTATACATGTAATTATGCAATTTATAGTTATATCAAGTACAAGAGAGCACACTCAACTCAACTCATACAGCTGGAAAATTACTCATTCAGTTAGTAGTTATCAGCTATAGAATTCTCTAGAATCCTCTCCTTAACTTTCATCTCTATAATATCTGGTCACATCCTATCAACCTTCTCTGAGTTCTGATTGCAAGCAATAACATACTTGGTCGGTGTAACAGGGTCCAAAATTGCTCCCAAACTCCATAAACCCAAAATAAAAAAATATACTTTCTCCATTCCTTAACAACTCTGTTATTAGGTTCACTCTAAAGTTCCGAACTTTTTGCCAAGTGAGTGGCAACAACTGCATTTACTCTTATTTGAAAAAAAATTAGTAAAAGTATGAAACAGTGGTGAAGAGATACACACGTGGGTATTTATGAGTGAAACTATCCCATATACTGGGTCTTCTTCCACCTTCCCTTGCAGCACCTTCATACTACACAGCAAAATCATGTCTCTTAGCTTCTGAATACATGAACGGTAATGGACAGCAATAACCAAATTGGAAGATAAATTAACCGACAAAGTTACAATAACAAAAAAAATAACATGACAGACTTATGTTTATAATGTACCTGGTATGCCGAGGATGCTGTCCCGAAAACAAAGCCTTGAGGAAAACTGCTCCGGTTGAGAAATGAAGCGTCAAAAATGGGTGCAATGGCCTTGGAATGAGTGATGTTGACGAAGAACGTAACAAACAGAGACAAAACGTAGAGCAACGGAAACAAGTCCATATGCAATGCCATCATCGTGATTCGGGTGACTGTTTCTGCTCTCTCTTACTTTATCGTTTTCACCATTTTTTAGTTTTATTTTAAGTTTTTGAAAATGAATAAGATAAAATATATTTTCCCTCTCTTTAAAATAATTAAAATTCGGTTTTTTTGTTTCCATAAATATAATATAAAGCTTATAACATCAAATCCACAATCATTCTTACATACTGTTTAGTTGAAAGGGAGAGGTGAAGTTTCTTTAAATATAGATAAAAATGGTGTTTTAATGTAAAACATTTATTGTATCCAAGCATCTTTATCCACAAAGAGAGAGAAAAAAAGGGGAGTTTACTTGTTTTTGTTGAATATGGTGATATTTTGCTTAATTCCTATTGATATTCATAAAAGAATGGTGATCACATAATTTATTTTTCCATTCTAGGAGTAAAGATTATATTTTAATGTAATGCATTTATTGTATTTAAATGATTAATTAATATAATTTTGATAAAGATGGTACTAAAATATGAATGATACAATGATGGTAATTAATATGATTTAAACCGACAAATACTTTAATTATGTATAGTTTCCACTGTCATACATACTTTAATAACAAGAAATATGATTAATTTTAATTGTAAATTATAAAATATAATATTTATTAAAAATAAATTTATATATAACAATGATTCCCAAATGTGTGGTTTACACAAATTGTATTTCTAATTTATCTTTAATAAATTTTTAAATTACCATAAACACATAAATAAATATATCATAAAAATAAAAATGAAATTAAAACACAGTGAAGAAAAAATAGAGTAAAAGCTAATATATAATGGTAAGAAACTCCTGTAATAAACATAAATAGACACTACTCGCGTGTTTCTGCTCATGTATATAAAAAAAATTGGAAATCAACCTACATTTACATATTTAATGTTTTTTTAAATAAATTATTTTGATCCTCATGTCTCACTTATTATGAAAGAATATAAGAAAAAAAAAACACAAATGCAATTATATTAACAGTCTAGAAAAAACTATAAGCACATTATATGTATATGTACTTTAATGCATACTAAACATTACAATAAAGCATCAAATCAATTTCTTAATAATAACCAAGACCAAAATATCATATTATTACGTGACACAAAATATTAATCTTTTAAAAAATTTAGAAAACCTATTGATGCTTAACATAAAAATATGGTCGACTTAAACAATTTAAATCAAAATTAACTTTTTAATAAATAAAATATTTGTAGTAATATTAGAATAGCTTCAACATTGTAAAATTCGTTTGATGTTAGATAATAATAAAGTTCATTTAGTCAGATTTAATTTGATGCTGATTATTTTTAATTTTTCCATAAGTAAAATTATTTATATTAATATTAAATTAATATAAATTTAGTTGAGATTAATTAAAATAAATATTAAAAATAAATAAAGTTATCGACCTAGTTAATATTAATCTTATTTATTTTTAATATTTATATTTATTTAAGTTATTATCAACTAGATCACTACTAATTTTATTTATTTTATTGTTTATTTAAATTAACATCAATTAAGCCTATGTCAATATAATATATCTTTAAGTTTATACTAATTTATATATTATAAATTTGTGCGTTTTCATAAAAAATGAATAGAAGTGATAAAAAATTCTTAATTTAAAAATTAAATTTAAAGATGATAAATCTTTTCAATCATAATTTTATTCTTTCTACTCTCTTTTACATATAACTTATTTGTATAAATATTTTCAGACTTATCATTTATCTAAAATCATCTCATTTGTCTACACCCTTCATTCACATTCATCCTTCATCTAAACCTACTTCTTTCATCTTTTTATATTTACACTTATCTCTTTCATCCACACTTAACTCTTTTATCAACAGGAAACTCTTTCATCAACAGGAAAGAATTTTGATCTCATTTATTTCTTAATAAACCCTTTCAATTCAATGGTTATTATTTTTTCATTTTATTTTATTTTTGTTAAAGATGAAAACATTGCATTAGAAATATTTTTTTTATGAAATTATTGTTATTAGTATAAGTCACATCCAGGTAAACTAAATTAATATTAAAAAATTCATTTAATGTGAATTAAATTAATATTAAATTAAATAAATCTTAAAATAAAAATACATTAACATTACTTAATTCATACTAAATTACTTTAATTAAAAATTACTGCGGACTTATTTTACACTACTTAGAGTTAAACTTCTACAGTCATATTTTATGATTCCGTACATGTACAATAAAATTTTAACATTATTAATTAATTATAATATTGAGTTTTAGTGGTTAATTTTGACCTACACTAAAGATGCATTTTATTGTAGGTTTAACATTGGTTATGCGAGTTGTATCAAAGGCATATATTGAAGAGTAATAGTTTAGGCCAATAAACCAAGTGAACAACTCAACCTAAAAACATAGTAAGTTCCGTTAACAATTCTATAATATATATACACCATACAAAGGCTACAGCTCAAGACTTGGAAAATATATAGAAGCCATAAAAGCTAAAGACTATGAACCCAGATATATTAGTGTATTTTGTAAATTTGTGCATAGTATTTTTTTATGCAACATATAAAATGTATTTTATTTTATTTCGATATATCCAATATAGTCTCATATTGAAAATATAATCAATTTAAATATATTTTTCTCTCTTAATTCATTGATACGTTTTTAAAGATAAAAACAATACTTCAAATGTGACAATTGACTCTAATGATGCCATCTCAACATCTGTCTCATTAAGACATAGTAGATTGAATAAGTATACTTGTTAATTTCTTAATAATTATTAATTATGATTATCAACAACAATGGAATATAATAAAATTGAACATAATAAAACTGAACGGAAAGTGCTTTTTGCGCCACTAGCTCACTCATAAGGTTGATTTTATCTGCATTTTGTAATATTGAGTGTTCATACAAACATAAAAATCAAAACCATAAAATAAATTAAGAAAGTAGCTAGGTTAATATATTGAAATTTCCATATATGTAGATCGAGGAAGGACTAAACAGTACAAGGTGCACTGTGCTTTATGCCTACATTCTTTGATATAATGTTGTTGACTTCTCCCACGTTTTTTCTGAATTTTATTTTCTATTTAATGTTGATTATCAAAAAAGACGGCTATCTTTCATACCACATTTTCTAACAACAAAACAAACATATTATTCTTGTTCGATCAAAGGCAAAAACAACTTTTTGACCACCAAGTTGCATGGAAAAGAAAAAAAGATGACGAAAAAAGAAGGGTTTTTTCAATCCCTATCCAAAGCAGCAGCGATTAGAACCAGCAGCAAAATACTACTCTCTATAATAAATAATATTTTAAATGTTCAAAGTTTGTTCGTGGGTAGGTATTCCTGCAGTTTGTCCAAAATTTTAAAGGAACCAAACTTTCATAAACTAAGGAGTTCATGGTAATCCAGAAATATTTGAAGATGTTAAACTATTACCTCCTCCGTTTCGTCATTCAAAATGACGAGATTATCTGTAACATGCACACGTGCACAATTTGTAATTTTGTTAATTATTTTAATTAGTTATTAAAATTTTCAATCGATGTCAAATATAGTAATATACTTATAAATTATTATTCAAACTATACTTTACTGATAAAATTATTAGCCGATTCTAATTAAAATAAATATTAAAAATAAATATAATTAGTGTCAGTTTACTTTTTTTATTAAGTAAAGAATTCATGAGAGATTTAACTATGAATTTTGACATCACAACTACACTAATAATCCAAAACCCATCAATAATTCATCATCATGTGAAAATAACAAAAAAAATAAATATTGCATGGAGTTTTAGTTAATTTTATGAGACTGACAATTATTGCTTATTCTATTTGGATGATATGGAGGATAAGAAACCATGTTAGGTTTCAAGAAAATATTTCTATCTGCTCATCTATCCAGACTATTAAAGGTTTAATTAGAATGACGGGTAATTCTTTCAGAAAACACACGTACAATCATATTGTTGACTTCTCTTATTTAAAGTTTTTTTTTTATATTAGAAAACACATGCACAATTACATTGTTGGCTTCTCTTATTTGATGTTTTTTTGATATCACTACTTGTTGTCAAAAAGAGATCTCTCCTATTCTGATTATTTGGGAATTCCCTCATATCAATTGGGTGAAGGTCAACACTAATGGCGCTGTTAGAAGGTGTCCGAGTTTTTCAGCATGTGTAGGCTTCTCCTCTTTCCTTGAGTCCAAAAGTCTTTATTTGATGAGGTTATAAAAGTCATTTTAACTATTGAGTTTGCTTGGAGCAAAGGTTTTAGACATGTTTGACTTGAGTGTAACTCTTTTCTACTTTGTCAAGCATCTAGTTTGTTTAATCTCATTCATTAGAGGGAGATGGAGGAAGTGTATAAAGATATGTAAAGAAATTGAGTTCAAAATTTCTCATATATTCTGTGAGGGAAACTATTATGCTGACAAGCTGGCTTTCGCTAGGTCATGAGAATAAGTTAAACCTTAAATGGTATGATGTTTAACCTGCCGTTATTAAATTAGACTTTTTCCATAATATGTATCAACTTCCCTTGTTTCGTTTTGTTTAACTTAGTTGGGGAGTGTTTGTCATCTTTTCTTGCCATGGGTTTGGCCTAGTCCACTCATTTTGTATCTTTTTCTTTTTTATAATACGTTTCATGTCATAGTATATGATTGTTATTTTTGAAGTGTCAGCCTAACTCAAATGTCAAAGTTCATAGTGATGCCTAACATACATTTTATAAAAAAAATATACATGGAGTTGACCACAACAAACTCATACAAAAAAAAAAGATCAAATATAATCCAAGCTTTGAAAGATGAAAAGTGGAAAGACAACGGTGGAAGTCCCAACTATGACACTGAACAAGTACATGTCTTATCTGTCAATGAATTAGGGTATGGTTGGGGTAGGACATACAATCACACCCGTAATAACTTGAACAAAAGATATGAATTTGGTAGTAGATGCATTCAAGTTTTTGGTAGATATTCAGGTATGAGTGTATGTCCCACATTGAGTACAAATGAGTAAGTTGAATAATTCCTTAAGGTTTTGAGTTCAAGTAGAGTCAATTTTTTGTGTGAGTCCAACTCCTGTCTCGTTCTTGTGTAAATGATGAAGATGCAAAACAAATATAATAACAATGTCTTTTCATTCTCATGGTAACAACAATATCAATTATAATATATCTACAATATTTTTTCATCACTAAAAAAGAATAAATAAATTATGAGAACACTTGGGATATTCCAACCCTTTTACACAAAAACATATATCTGTATCTTTTTCCATCTAAGTCGAATAGGACTTTACAATCAAAGAATAAAATGAATTCCTATTTTATGACTAATTAGAATAAAAGAATATCAAATAAAAATCAAATAATTAGTTTCAAATGTAATAATTTAATGAACAAATTCCATAAAATTATTAACTAGAGGCATAAAGTCTGGTTTCTCTCTTGAGGAAGTTCTTGTACCACATTACTGAGAGTTTTGGATATCTTTTTAAACCATTTTTATAATCTATGAAGATCATTCCGAACCGTGATGTATAGCCTGAAGACCACTCAAAATTGTCGAAGAAAGACCATACATAATATCCTTTTAAATTTGCGCCATGCCTATAAAGAATAAGTAAAACGAAAATAAATTAAAAATTATTAATTTAAATAACAACATAAGATAAACAATTTATACGAGTAATAACTACTTACCTAATTGCTGATAGAAGATAATAGAGATGACGATAATGATAATCAATTCTGAAAGTATCCATAAGAGATTCTTCGATTGATAAGGAAGGTTCATTATACTCATTTACACCTATAAAATTTAAAAACATGTTAAAAGAATTAAGATACACATTCACTTTAACAAGTTAGGGATATTGAAAATGATGTAAAAGTATGTTATGTTGAATATAGATATGAAGAAGTGTTATTTACCATTTTCTGTGATGTAAATCAAAGGATTATTGTACTTTTCCTTGGTGTATAATAAAAGATCCCGAATTCCTTTTGGATAAACATATAACCAATCAGAAGCAATCTGCATATAATTAGAAACAAAATGTTAGTTATATATTTTATCATAATTAAAAGATTGAACTTGTATAGAGCATGTGAGCATAGAAATACCTTTATCCCAATAGGTTTCCCATCGCGTTCAACTGCGATCAATCAAAAACATAAAACGCGATCTATTGTTAGTCATGATCATATTCAACTTTCTATGCATCCAATTTAGGATATTGATAGAATCTTAGAAAATTGAAGTCCTTACATGCAGCAGTGACAAGAGAATCGGTTATGTAGCTAGGGTTGGCATTGCTTAGTTCAGGTGCATCAGAGGCATAT
>Ga0099824_1010950_pt1 | contig 10450 bp, 8 predicted proteins | sample SiratrowhiteBW_FD_76837 | JGI IMG/M metagenome (GOLD analysis project Ga0099824, IMG submission 76837) | Root nodule microbial communities of legume samples collected from California, USA - Siratro white BW | ecosystem: Host-associated > Plants > Roots > Nodule | place: USA: California... | reverse complement strand
TATATATATATATATATATATATAATGTGTTGATGATATTTTTACTAAATTAATAATGAAAAATGTTTAAAAAATCAAAAAAAGTTTGTTGCCCTGACTCCTCGTGTCAATTTCTGGAAAGAGAATGTATTTTGACGTCGTTTGACTTGTTTTCTCCCTATTCTCCCTAGCATTGGTCACTTTTTATATTATTCTGTATATATGTACGTTATTGTAGTATTATTTTAATGTTTGCTAAAAATTAATGTTTATTGACATTGTTATTGTTGGTATTAATAAAATAAAATCTCCCATGTACTCTGCAATGGCTTTTTTTTCAATTGCTTATGCTATTATTGTCTAAGCATAATCCTTTAATCTTTAATTTCTCTCAGAGAATTAATACATATCTTCTTTTTAAGATGATGTGTGATGTGTCCCTTATCTTCTGGGAACAGGACGAGTTTTACTCTTACTTTGCAAATATCACAATCTAAATTTCTTTTTTATAATTTATATATTGTTTTGTTTAGTGCAGGTGGCCCTTGGTGGGGTGAGAAGTTAGGTAAAGTTGCTCTTTTTAAATCTAGTGTAGCTCTCCAACCTAATCCCAATCGGCTAAACCTAAATTTTATATATTTACAGAAAGGGATATGCTTGTAATATAGTATCCTTACACATTCAAATAAAAAAAATATTACTAAAACTAAAGAAATCAATTTTTTTTTTTTACTTTTAATAAATTTAAGTGAGTTACTTATTATATTTTGAATTTTAATATATATTTATATGTCATTATATTTTCCTTTTTCATCATTATTAATTTTTCTCTCATCATATTAATTAAATTTAGAGTAGAATTGAAAAGTATATATTATCTTCAAATTTAAATAATGTGATAAAAAGGGACAAATTATTTTAAAAAATATATTTCGAAAGGAAGGGGAGAAATCAACTCTAATTATAACTGTGTAATACAATAATTTAATATAGTGAAACGCTTCATACTTTACTTTTTGAAAGCATTTTCCCACCATTGACTAAAATTTAATAAAAAAATGCAAGATTTTTGTAGATTGTATTTTTCGTTTAATGAGACACCAACAATTTATAGAATTATAATATTTTTTATGATAGTATAAAATATAAAAGTAAATATAATAAAGTTTAAATAATATGCTACTAATATATTTATTTAAAAAAAAATGTGTTGAAAAAATATGATGAAGATTACTATTATATTGTTATGGTCACTTCTTACCAAAATTTAATAAAAGAAAATCTCAACTTGATGAAAGAGATTGGATTTTGACATTGTTTGACTTCTTTTCTTCCTATCTTTTTTCCGCATAAGTGACCTTTGCTTTTAGTGTTTATACAAATGTTATACAACAAATATTAAATTTTAATTTTAATATATATTTATATGTCATTATATTTTCCTTTTTTCATCATAATTAATTTTTCTCTCATCATATTAATTAAATTTAGAGTAGAATTGAAATATATATATATTATATTTTCAAATTTAAATAATGATATAAGAAGGAACAATTTATTTTAAAAAATATATTTTTGGAAGGGGAGAAATCGACTCTGGTTATAATTGTGTAATACAATCAATTTTAATATAGAGAAATGCTTCATAATTTAATTTTTGAAAGCATTTTTCTACTATTGATTAAAATTTGATTAAAAAAAGCAAGATTTCTGTAGATTGTATTTTTTTCATTTAATGAGACATTATCAATTTATAAATTATAATATTTTTATGATAGTATAAGATATAAAATTATATATAATAAAGTTTAAAGAATATGCTCCTAATATATTTATTTAATAAAAAATGTGTTGAAAAGATATGATGAAGATTACTATTATATTGTTATGGTCACTTCTTACCAAAATTTAATAAAAAAAAAATTCAACTTGTTGAAAGAGATTTGATTTTGAGGTTGGTCGATTTCTGTTCTTCTTATCTTTTTTCCGCATAAGTCACCATTGCATTTTATTGTTTATACAAATATTATTTTAATATTTTTTCTTTTTCTTCCTATTGTAAATACTTTCAGAGAGGTGATTTCAAATATGCCCTAAATTGATTAATGGTTATAGTTTAAAATATTATTTTAAAATACATTACTCACGTTTTTCTTAAATATTATAAATATAATTTAGAAAAAATTGGTAGTAATTTTTATAAGACATTTTTTTTTAATTTTTATGAAATATAATTTTTTTTTCTTACTAATCTCTATTAAAAATATATATATATATATATATATATATATATATATATATTAATAATGACGACAATAAATAAAACTATTTGTGATAAAAGTAAATTTGATATAATAATGATATTATTTTTTAAAATGATAAAATAAATTGAATTAATTATTTTTATCAATGACAAAAGTGACTTATATTAATGAAGAATATAGTTGATTATTAGTTTGAGAACCAGAATTTAAGACCTTGAATTAATTAATTATGTGATTTTGTCCCATTTCCTTTGAAGCCAACTCGTTCTCCCTTTCGATTGCAGAATTCAAATATTTTGGGAAAAGGAAATACTTGGTTGCGTTGCGTTACAGAATCACTGCATATAATAGCTGTTTAAGATCATTTTTCACTCATTAAAAAATATTAAATTATTTGAATATAATTTCAGATAAGTTACCTGTTATATATTTTTTATTTTTTAAATGATTTTCAATACATAATATGAATAGAAATAAAAAATATAATTAACAAAGCTATTTTATCTTAAAATTTTAATAGTAACAAATGAACAACAAAATATTTCTTAAAAAAAGTGACTATTATATACAAAATAAAGGAGGTAAAAGTTGGTCTTTACGATTCACAAATGGAAAACTCACAAAAAAACAGCTTAATTTTATGTCAAAATATATTTCTTCTCCCCAAAAGTTAATAACTTGAAGATTTTTTTTGTTCATATTAAGAATAAGGCTTTCTCTGTACTATGAATATATGATCACCGTAATTTAACGTTATCCTCCAAATTTCACCAATTTTTCAGGTTAATTATCATGTTGTTTATTCGATCATCCAATTGGACAAATTTCTGACTATCATGCAATTAGAAATTTGACGAGTCTATAATGGTGAAAATTGAGAGAAAAAAATAGCAAAATTCAGTGTAAGATAGGATAAATATCGAAAAGGAAGAGAGAGTTCCTTCATCTCTTTGTTCTCATGTTGTAGCGTAAAGCTTCTAGGGCGTCACACTATGATTTCTCAAAAAAAAAAAAAGAATAAATAAATAAAGCTATATCATTGATTCACTCGACTCTACTATGATCACAAGCATGATGATTGATTTTTAATGTGTCTTATCGTGATCCTTCTGTAGGAGTAGTCTACCACTAAAATCAGAGTCAAATGGGATGTGCTACACGAGGGAAAAACTCAGCCATACAAATCCCACAACCTTAAATTCATTTAACCCACGTGTCATATGATTGTTGTCATACATCGTAAACTAATTGTTTTAATGCAAAAGCATCTTGTGATAGATATGAAGTGGTTACTCCATGGCTATAAATACCGAGAGCTAGCACACGGGATTAAATGAACCATTAAGCATAGTTAATCCTAGCTAGCTTTTCTCCATTCCCAAACCATGATGAAGCTCTTTTCCTTCGTAATATTTTCAAGCCTATTGCTCAAACAAGTGAGCCTAGTCGTGGGAGACGTTGGTACTGCTGCAGCTTATGGACCACCATACATGCGTGAGTCAACATTAATTAATTGTTCATTCTTCATTTTCTCCGATCTATATGAATCTATGTTAATTACATGCATGCTTCCGAAGCAACAGTGGAAAAATAAGACACAAACATATATTATTTGTATTTGTTTCATAGTAAAACAAAATGATCGTGTAATTGTTGTTGTTGCATGTTTGTTTGGGCATGCAGCTACTGCTTGCGGTGGAAATAGGGTAGGGCAATTTCCTCCTGGAAATCTATTTGTGGCTGTGAACGAAGGGTTATGGGATAATGGAGCAGCGTGTGGAAGGAGATACAGAATAAGGTGTGTTAGTGGAAACAATAGACCATGCAAAGGTGGTAGCATCGATGTTAAAGTGGTAGATTCTTGTCCAGGTTCATCTTGTCCCAACACCCTCCTCATGTCAAATGATGCTTTTGCAGCTATTTCGCGCTTCCCTCATGCAAAAATCAACGTTGAATATACTCAGTAACTCTCTCTATCTTTTTCTTAACTTTCACTTTTCCCACAAATTTTCTACACGCCATCTTCTTTTACTTTCACCTCATTCAACTTCACGCAATATAAAATCTATCGACTTTTCTCATTTTCAAATCAGAATGTTACTTTACAAACCAAACTCTGGTATAGACTTTCAAATATTTATACAGAAAGGAATATCGCAAGAGGTTTACGTAAAAGAAAACATGATATATAAAGTTTCGTGTATTCAAAATTTGTCCAAAAAAATTGAAAAACTAAATTATATTGTGCACGTTAAAGAAATAAAAAAGTAAATTAAACGCTTATACGTGATCTTCTTGATCCTTCACGCAATCAATTTAGTTATAATGCTGTTCACACAGGATATGACTTTCCAGTCCGACGCAAACCCTGCAGTGCACTACTCATAAACAAAAACGTCAAGGACAAGGAATATGAGCTGGTGATTTGCTGAACAAATTCTCAAACCAGAATTGGATGCATACAAAATTGTGCTGTATTAGAACAGTTTATGTACTTGAAAGAGTGTTATCGACAGTAGCGTTGATAAACTCTTAATGTTCTTTTGTAAGCAAGATTACACTTCTTGGAGCCAAAACATTATTGATCTAATAAAACGCGATTTACCTGAATTTTTTGTTTAGATGATAAATTATAGTAAGTACTTGGTCATGTTACTGAAATAGCTAGCATATCTAAGGATTAATGAACATGGTGTTCTTTTTTTTGGCGCTACCATGCAAATGCCGAAATGACTAAGTCACTACAATATATTTGAAATATCAACACTGCTAAGAAAATCCAAGGAAAAATATCTAGATATCAAAACAAAATCTTAAAGTATTAGATTGATGGGTTTTAAGAATCTTAAGATATTAGATTAAATTTTGCTGAACTTTTTTATTAAACTTGCATTTCTCATTAAACTCGCACATACCTGATAACATGTCCACAATAAAGTGAAAGACCAGTTAGCGAAATAAATTCTAATAACTTCACATTAACATTAAGCATATGAACACTTGGCAGAATATACATAGACTGTATGATTTTTGTTTTCGTGTGAAAAAAATAAAAGAAATCTGAAAGAATGAAGAAAAATCCATGATAAATGATATTTAAAAATATTTAATCTTCAAATGAATGGAATAACATTGTCTGATCCATACAGGAAGATCTTAAAGTGTTTTTGCACGAGCAGACTCAAATAAGTCACAAAATGGCTGAATCCGTGAGAGTGCTGGTTAATCATATCACAACAAGCGTGGGCAGAAAAAGAATTTCAGTTTTTCAATTCAAATGACATATTTCATCACTGTAGTTTTTCGTTTTCTAAAATAACGAAACACGTTTTTGACAGAATACTTTAAATAGGATCATCTACTTGTGGAGTGTTAGAATAAATCAATTATTTAGAATAATCTTTTAATTATTAAAACTATTAATTTAATTATAAATTTAGACGACTTGATGAATTTGAATTGGACTGTTGTTTATGGGTGTTGAAGATTTCGCAGATTTCTTTTTTTTAATGACAATTTAAAAATAAAAATCTTTGAAATAAAGAGAATGAAATTGAAAAAAAAAATTAAAGAGACAAAGTTTTTGGGTAAAATATACTTGCCTCATAAACCAATACTACTAGCACGTTTTATATGGAAAAAAAAAAAATTGCTTGTTGGGAATTTCAGAAATAAATTATGATGTGGTAAGTGAATTGGGTGTTTATGGGAAACACATAAATTGTTAGATTCCTCTACTTGTTTTATTCAGGAACAAACTGAAAACAAAGGATGTTTGAACATGATGAGGAGATTTGGTTGAGTCAATTAATAAGAATATAGAATGGATTGAATTAGGATTAGTCAACGAAGATAAGGGTTAATTAGAGTTGTCCACTGAGTCAAACCCATTTTTGGCAAGATGTTTGAGTGGATACTACATAATGGGTCGTCGCAGACTTCAGTTCAACCACCAGTATGGCTTCAAAAAATCAATTTCCCTTATACCTTTAATTTTTTTTTTTTTATTATTATGGATTCATCCATAAACCACTTAGTTACGCACGGTAGTTAGCATATAAGAGAAGAAAGTGGAGAGGGAACTCATCAACTTAGCGCACTACACATACTTAGAGTAACCCTATACTGTACTTAGTGCTTAAGTGTTATTTTTCAAGTGCTGCAAGTATCAGCCTCTACGCAATTTGTCTTTTCCTTCCTAATATTTTATGCAAATCATGTAACATTCAATTTGCATTTTTAAACCAATCTTCATCACGTTGACACACTGTTCATAAAAAAGAGTGAGTACCCTTATTTAAGGGGAAATTGATAACGACAACGCACATTTCCTAAGTTCAGATATTGTTACTTTAGTTGACAAATTGGTACCAATATCACGTTTAAAAGAAAAGGTTGTTTGAGAAGAATTTTAAAGTTTAGTCTTAGTCACTTCATTATGTACTTATTTTAATATTCAATAATCTTTTACATGACCTAGAAGTTTAGGTTAAGATTAATTTGAAATTTTTTTTTCGTAATATTTTTAGACATTTTTAAGAAATAATATTTCAGATATAATAACTAAACTTAACAATACTAAATCCGAATAATATCACACAATATTAAGAGGTTGAGTCCCGTAACCTTATCTAAAATTTAATTTTTGGGTATTTAGAATATGAAGGCTGAAAAATTAGAAATGTGATAGGTTTTTTTTTTTTTTTTATTTCAATCGGTTGTATTGATAGGCCTGGTTTTCCAGCTTAGAAGAAGTGTATAGGTGAATAAAAGCAAAGACGCACGCGCAATCGCAAAGCAAGATACTCCAAACAAAATGAAGAGATGCGGATAAGGATAAGAATCCTTAAGGGTTAAACCATATGTAACATCGCATTATCATTTTTTATTTTGACTTAAATAACTTTCAAAATTTTAGTTATGATTTTTTTTATCATTATAACAGTATGGGCATATAAGTGGAGTAAACAATAATAGAGATTTAGAGTATTTTATATTTTAATATTTCATATTGTGTTATATGTTTTAACTTAAGGAACACATAAATAATACAGCTAGTTAAGGTAACATCAGAAACTGAAATCAATTTTTTTAATTTGTTTGATATCTAATTTAAAAAAATTATTAGATACTGCAAAAAAAAAAATTAGTCATGAATATTAAACTTTTTAATTAATCAAAAATACAGAGAAATAATCCTAATAAAATTAGATTTTGAGTTTGTTTTAACACTATTTGTGGAGCTTAAACAGGTTTTGTTTGTATAATAATATAATCTCTAACAATATAATTTGTAACAAATATTATTTGAAATAGATAACTTTTTATTATTAAAATGGATAAATTGTGTGAATCTAACAAGACAATGACATTTATGTGTTAATGTTGAAATTGTATTTAACTAATATGATTTTGATTAATATTTTAATTGAAATAATATGATCGTATGCTTGTATCTTCCATTTATAAATAAAAAATTAAAATATTTAATTATAACTTTTATTTCAAAAAGAAAAAATATATTTACAAAGAAATCATATTTAATTATAATTAATTTTATTAAGGTATTAATTAAAATCATGTCTAGTCACTATTTACCTATTTTAGTAATAAAAAAAATTTGTCCTCGATAATACTAGAGTGAATTACATCGTTATGGAAAAAAAGATAATAAAATAGAAAAAATTGTAGTATTGATTAACGGTTTCAATTTAGGGTTTGTTTAGATTAGAAAATAAATTTGAGTTAATTTAATAATAAAGTGTGTAGAAAAGTTGGATTGTTTGAATTAAGAGAAAATGACGAGATTTGAGACTCCAAAGTTTATAAAAGTTTTTCACTTATGTGACATGTATGATTGATAAAATAATTTCTTAGTAAATAAAATTGTAATTTAAATTAATTTAAAATTAAAAATAATTATTTTGTTGAGTGTGATTAATAAATTATTATTATTTTGTTTGATAAAGTTATAAGATTGTTAATTATTTTAAAATAAAAATTAAATTATTATTGTTAATAATATTATTATTATTTTATAAATTTATTTTCATTATTGTTATAATTTTAATTTTATTATTGTTCTTATAGAGCTTGAGGGTCAAGAATAATAAATGTTCACGATCTAATTCAAAAATTTCACCCAATTGAGCACCTCTAGCATATTGGGGGATCACTATAACTTATTCCATTAAGCTCACCACCATAGAACTCAACAGTTACACCTACTTGTTCGACACTATATTTCGATTCTGCCTTTCGAAAAGGAAGATCGGCTCTAACAATTCCGTCCCCATCTACTAAAACAACAGGAAATGTTTCAAAAAAAAGTAGGCATACTAAGTACAAAAAGCTCATGTCCCTCTTTATCTCGAAAAACGGGATATCCTAACTAACCGACGGTTATTCCATCTCTATTGTCCATTGAACCCGCTCTAAATAACCCCTTTTACTGGATTATTTCCGATGTAATCATAAAAAGTTAATTTTTCAGGAATTTTAAACCAAACTTCTGATAAATTTTGAACAAATAGGTCAACTATAATGGTTTTGGGTAAAACTCTGGTATGTGTCTCTAGAGTCAAGAAAAAATCCCCATGTCCATCATTTTTCTGTTCACTATTTATATCAATATGTATAATAATTATTTTTTAAACAGAGGAAGGCATGCAGTCTCTATGTGAAGAAATGTCAAGTCAAAGTCAAATCCACCTTGAATAAAGCCTAGTTAAGTTCATATTGGATAAAGTGAATAAAGGTTCACCTTGAGTCAAATGGAGTCGGGTTAACTTAGAACCAATTCAATTAGGTCAAGCTTACTCCAATTCAAGTCAAGTTGGGCCCACTCAAACTAAGGGTCTAGCCAGGTTGTGTTATCTTGGATCAAGTTAAGATTTTTTTTAATTTATGAAGATGGATCAGTTGTGCCTTATTTATTAGTTTTAAATGGTTATAATTTAAGTGATATAAAAACATTTTTTTAAATTTTTTTATGTTTAGTAATTTTTGAGATAAATAACCGATTCAATATACTAAATATTTACATATTTCATTTTAAATAAAATAAAGAAAAAATTAACATTCGTCGTCACGTGTGATTATTAAACAAAAATTAACACTAATTTGTAATTATATTTAAAAAAAAAAAAACTATGATTTTCGTCCAGACGTCACTTAATGGATTTATCTTGGCGTGGGGCTCAGAGTACAGAAGCCCTTTGCATCATTATTGCCAGTAGGCTATTTCAAGTACAGGCCAGTACTCATTTTGGTAGTTTTCCTTTTTAGATAGCACTTAGGCCATTAATTTCAATGTGGGGCTTCCTCACTTCAATCCACAACAGTCACTAAAGATCATTGAACTACACCCAGGTGTCTTTTGAGATCCTCCATCTACCAGGATTCTCCTCATCCTTTCAGCTTTCTCCCATTTTTCTGAAGTTGCATAAATATTGGACAAAAGCACATTGTGAGAATTTGCACCTGCAACAGCGTCTTCATGGATCAACTTCATTACTTGTTCTGCCATGTTTATATCTGAATGAATACGGCATGCACCAAGCATTGACCCCAAAACTGTGCCGTTAGGTTTCACTGGCATCCTTATTATCAATTCATAAGCATCTTTTAATCTCCCTGCTCTTCCCAAGAGGTCAACCATGCATCCATAATGCTTGATTCCTATTTCAATTCCATATCCCTCCATTTTAGATATTACTTCCAAAGCTTCATGGACCAAACCGCCATGAGCACAAGCTGAAAGCACCGTAAGAAAGGTGATACCATCAGGCCTTATATTTGAGTCCTCCATCCTGCCAAAACACTCAAGAACCTCTCTGCATTTTCCATTTATGGCAAAACCTGAAATCATAGCATTCCAGCAGAAGATATTCCTCTCAGTGGATCCTTCAAACACCAACCTGGCATTGACCAAGTCACCACATTTCGCATACATGTCAACCAATACACTCAACACAAACGGGTTCACAGCTATCCCTTTATGTTCTATCATGTGATGGATTTGCTTACCAACATCCAGGCGCCCCAGCTGTGCACAGGCAGATAAAACACTAACAACAGTGAATTCATCAGGCTCAAACCCTTCAGCTACCATTCCCTCAAAAGCTTGAAGTGCTTTCTCACCAAATCCATTCTGGACATAGCCAGCAATCATGGAATTCCAAATCTCCAAATTCCGGACCAGAACC
>Ga0099824_1010945_pt1 | contig 10453 bp, 7 predicted proteins | sample SiratrowhiteBW_FD_76837 | JGI IMG/M metagenome (GOLD analysis project Ga0099824, IMG submission 76837) | Root nodule microbial communities of legume samples collected from California, USA - Siratro white BW | ecosystem: Host-associated > Plants > Roots > Nodule | place: USA: California... | reverse complement strand
TGTTCCTGTTTTCCAAATCAACATAGCATATATGTTCCACAACTATAAAAAATAATCTCAACTTTTCAAAATAATTGAAAGCAAAGGGGAACCAAAGATTTACCACAGCTTTATTTTGCAGAAGGAATAAACTAGGTAAAATTGTCTCCTAAATCCAACAACAACAACAATACAATTAGAAAAGTTTATAATGAAATAGCCTTGTTTCTTTATACTTGCATCCTCAATATCACTCATGATTGAGCTGTACTTACCATCATTACATTATTGAGAATGGAGACAATATTGATCACTAGGTGTAGTGTGAAGCCAGACAACATAGTCATGAAAGGATAACATTGCAAGATAGGTATAGATAAAACCTACATATAATACAAAATTACAAAACATATTTAAAACAATCAAGCAATAGAATGGTAAATCAAATTAGTTGACACATAAGTTGGAAACTAACCCCTGTTATCTGTACCAGAGTAACAGGTCCACAAGCTTTTTGCACCAATCGATAAAGGGTAAGTTGGTAGATTGTAATAGCAACACCTAATCAAGCTAAAAGATGTTAGTAATTAAGCAAAACATATGTTATGTAATGCACAAGTTGAAAGATGTTAGAAACAGACATGTATGAGAAAAACAATGTACCTGAAATTCCGAGAACCATACCAACATCATCACTTGTAAAGTTCAAACCACCTAATCTTGCAGGACTGAGAGCCCACAATGAGAAAACCTGGGGTAATGATGAATAGTAGATGAGTAGCATCATGAGAGAGTCAAAATAGTAAAATGTTTTAGTGGGAATACTACCTCTTGGTAAGCAACATCATGTAGTGAAAAAACACAGTATACAATTATAGATGACATTAGGGGCCAATTTTGAAAGATGCTTTTATGTTTCTGCATCATCTTATCTTTGTCTATCCCACAACTTTCTATTTCCAAAACTTCAACATTGTTGGTGGACTCAATGCCATCACTGTGATTATGAAGGGTCTCCTGCGATGATGCAAACATTTTAAAATAAATAATAAGTTCATACTTAATACTATAACTAATTATATATCTATCTTACTTTAAGAATAGTTTGATGGACTTACTCGAACAAGGTTTTAAAACAGTCAGCCTTTCCTCAATGATATCAGAATGACACCAGAGTACAATTTGAAAAAAACTTATGTAAATGCATTGCAGAAAACAACAAATTATAACATTGAAAGTAATTTGATGTGCAAAAATTTGAAAAAAGAAGAAATAAAAACTTACAAAACTGAACTTGTCAAACAGTATTTCAATATTTTTCAGCACAATAAACAATTTACAAAGAGAGAGGGGAGGATGTTAAATGATAAGAGGATCTAATTCAAAATAATGTAGCTATTTATAGATTACAAATTGCAAACAAAATTCATATAATCCAACTTTGTATGAATTTGGTTATACATGATCTTTTCTAACTTAGACTCAATTCAACCTAGGTTAAATCTGACTTGGTATGACTTGAACTCTATCATGAAGTGAGTTAAAGCCTAACTCATTCTCATAAAAACCGGTTTATAAGATCACGATTGCTTCAGTTATATATTATAAATTGACTTTTCTCTAATCCATGTAAGGTCTTTAACAAGTCTAATTAAATGTAGATTCGGGTCAATTCAACTTGACTTGGGTTGTGATGACTTATCTTGACTCAACCTTGAACTTGCTCGACTTGGATTCTACCAAACTCGACCTGACATTCTACCAAACTCGATCTGACATGAGTTTACTCCAATTTAGTTTGACATAACATGGACCAACTTCTTAGTCTAACTTAGACCTAATCTAATTTGATTCAATGTGGACTTGATTTAACTCGATCTGAGCTAACCTAATTTTTTAATTATACAAGAATCAAACTCAATAATTTAAAATTTTAGGAATAAGATATAACTTTTTTATTTAAACACATTCATTCTATAAGAAATAAAATATTAAGTAATTGATGAAGATATATGGCATTATTTGGAATACGTACTGGGAGCCAAATGCAAGCAATTAGTGATGCAAACGCAAAAGCTGATATTATGAAGCACGGCAAGAAGTATGGAAACCTGCAGAGAGATTCACGTTTTGACAAAAGAAACTCAACACAAAACAAAAAGAAAAAAAAAACAAAAAATTGAAACATTAAATACTCTTCACAATTACAAAACAATGATCAACGTACCTATCCCAAAATGAATTCTCTGGAAATACATGTGGGTATTTCAACACTGGCTGTAAGAAAATGTACACTCGTTTTCACTTTTTATACTTTCAATAATCAATGCAATAATATTTTACTCTTCCCATACTCTTTAAAAATTTATAAAATCAGTTCATAATTCATCTATAATTTAAGATTTTCAACACATTTATCAAAGTATTAAAAAATAATAATTACCTGAGTCAAATAACCTCCCAATGCTGGACCAATGACTAACCCTGCTCCCCAAGCAGCACTCACCTGAAATCAGATTACATTGAGTAATCACTAGTTCACTCATGATTTCTCAAAAAACATTGTAGAAAAGTTGGTGAGGCTTAATTACTGTTGAGAGTCCTAGAGCTTGTTCTTCTTCTCTGAAAATTTCAGTAGCATAAGCCTATTCACAGAAAATACATTAGTGTAAGATATACTTTGATAGAATATGCTAGATCATATATACTACTTACTACATGCATGTAGCTATAGAAAACAACACCTTTATTGGTCCAAGTATGCCATTTAAACTTCCAAGAAAAAATCTCATGCTAATAGCCATCCAAAAACTGGTGCTAAGACCGAATAGTGTGTTGAAAATGACACTGAAATGAAGGAATAAGGATCAGAATAGTTAGCAGAAAACATCCTTGTATAACAATAGCATGAAGGAAAGCATCAACCTCAGTGAAATGCATACTTACACCGTGATGATCCCAATTATGATAACAGGTTTTCTGCCATAACGATCAGAAATCATACCCCACAATATGGATGTGAAAACCCTACCAAACATCATTGATGATCCTACAATGTTTTCACCGTTATATGATCATCAAGAACTTGTAAACAATTCATCAAATAGTTGAACTACAAACAAAAATCTTACCCACATAACCAGCATAGGTACTTATATCTTCCTCTGTTTCTGCAATGTTAAAATCTTTCACCTGAAATTAAAGATTTGCTGTTGTTTGAGGATGCATATCACATCGACAGGAATATGTTTTGATTCTTTTAATCAAAAAATATAATGAAAATTATTGTTCTGTGAATTGAGGTCAAATTCTTTTATTTTGAAATGGTCAAAATCATTGGGAAAAAGATCAACTAGAAGTTAAATATGGAAAATAAAAAAGTGATGCTCAATGCATAAGCTTATTTACTACATTTTTAGTCAAAGTTCAAATAATTAAGAAGCTGAAATTGAAAGCACAAACAAAAATATTAGCAACTTCCAAAAAACAACAGTATCACAAAAAATCTGAGCTTCATCATATAGGAGGAGGTAACAATAATACTTATACCCTACCTAGTCTTGGATTCAAATCACCACTTACAAAAACTAATATAATAAAATAATTGAGGTTTATCAGTTGAAAAATAAATAATACTAATACATAGTAGAAATTTGAACTCACCATGAAATAAACAAAAGGAAAGAGTGATGCTATAGGCAACGCTGTAATTGATAAAAAGAAAGAGAGATATCAGTGAGAAACATCTAATAAGAATGAGACAAGAGTGAGATCCACACAAAGAAGTGACACCACCGTTAATTAAAAATCTTAAGACATTAAGTTTGTGAGTGTTCTTTTTCATCTTTTATTCAACTTTCTCATTTAAATTCAATGTGAAGCTTAGACTCACTTAGATATCTAACAATTTTATGGTCTTGCAGCACATAATACAACTTGGTTTTTTTCCAATGTGGTGCAATTCGACACACAAATGTTCAAAATGGGTAAAATTCTGTTTCATCACGATAATAGCAAAATCGTGGTTAGGTGGTACGAGTTTTTCACATACATTTGTGTGACCAATTGCACAATATTGAGATACAACGTGAAAAACACTAACTAGAGTTTAAACTTTAAATGAAAAGGTGAAAAATCTCACTTATTGCTGAGTAGTTGAGTTTTGGCAAATCTTGCAACCATTTTACATCATGGCAAAGCTTAAAAGTGGTAGAATATATAGAGCATGAGCAAAAGTTAGCACTGAAAAACAAAAGCACCCGAGATGAGAAGTTTGGAAAAGAGTTGAAGCGCTTACTGGCACTCAACACAACCAACCATATAAGGGAAAGATTTACGAAGGAAACATCCTTTTTCAGCTCCTTGGCTTGATCCACCTTACAACCAGGACAATTCTCATAGTACTTCTTCAACAATAGTGGAGTTTCAACCTTCTCCTTTTCCATCTTTGTGACAACCTCACTTCTTCTTGCACACAGGTCACTGCTAGCACCCCAAATGATGTGTATATTATGCAAACAACATCATCCTAAACCCAATTATTTACTCATTTGCTCCTGTGAATCCCCCACACACTTGACTAAATTGCGCTGAAAAGTTCTATCTGTTTCACCTTACCCTTTTCATATTTTCATATTATTTCTTTTACACCGTGCAAACCATGCGGAAATATCTTATAGTAGTTTGTATCTTATAAATCAATTAAAAAAACTAGATTCAGCCATTTTTTTAACAATCAATTTGCTCTCTCTCTGTATATATATAGACACACATTAGTACTCATGTTAAAACATTTCCAGCTAAGTTAAAACCTTTATTTAAAAGAAAAAGAAACAGTACGTTAAAGATGCTGATAGTAATAGTAAATGATAAAATATATACAATCTATAGAATAACAACAATAATAAGAGTTATGGTTGGAATATAGAAACGTACAATGCATATTGAAAAATATAATCCATTAATAAGACTAGAAATCGAGTCAAGTGAGACATGGTCATGTTATCTTTTGGACGATTATTTTTTTTCTGTGTTACTTTCATCGTTTCTTTTTGGATTTTTCTTTTCCTACACAGTTTGAGGAGTGCATGAGCACACATGCATGGTTGTTCTAGCATAACCGGTTAGCTCGGTTAGCTCCATCAGTCAACGGTATATGGTCATCTTCTAGTAGTCTTGGGCTATGATATATGAACAAAATCACATATAAGAGAATAACACCACCTTCAATTCAAAATCTTAAAGTTTTAGGTTTGTGGGTTTTCTTTTTATATGTTACTAAACTTTTTCATTCTTATCCAATATGGAACTTAGACTTACACTTGAATACATAAGAATCTCTCCCTCAAGTGAGAATCTCTTCTCAACATTGATATACTCTCCCTCGAGCAGAAGCATTCTCAAATCCGAGTACATTACTCATGACCCTTACTTATACCGCTGTTCACACAATTATACAGGACACGTTTACCTGAAATCAACATCGGAAAGACTTTCGATACAAGGTCAAACTGTATTCGCCCAAGCCGTTCACCAACAACTCTGATAACACTTGTTGTTGTGAGAATTCGAGGGAGAGAAAATCGGAAAGATCTCACAAGAATGAGAACATATTTGCGGACTTCCGCTCCAGGAGGAGTATATTAATGTAGAAGAGAGATATGTATTTAAATTTACTTTGTCTTTCACTCTTAAACAATCTAAGAGTATTGAACATATTCAAATAAATCCATAAAAGATCTAAGGAAATAAAGATTCACTTTTAGAACAATTCTCACACAACGACATTAATAATGTTCCGATATAGTTCGTCGTTAGGATCAGTAATTAAATATATTGTCTGATTTAAAATTTAAAGTTTTTTTATCCTTAAAATACCTATCAGAAACTTAAAGAAAAAAGACGTATTTAAATTGTTTAAATTGTTATCAGTGACTTGATTCTTAACCAATATAAGATTATTGATTATATCAAAATAAATTCCTAATAAACGACTAAGGGCTCACCTTTGAAACCATCTACACAGACAACGTCATTATTCCGACCTAATTTACAATAATATATAATATTATTTAAATTAATCATCTCATTCAAAATAATATACACTTTAGATCTCATAGTTTTATTATACTTTTGTCTTTAAAAGTGTATCAGAAAATTGTATTTAAATGACCTTTTACCTTGATCATAATAATGAAACTATTACGTGTTAAAACACATATAATTATTATAATTCTTGTTATTTATTTTACCTTATTCATATCACATCATTATTTTGTAATTCAATTTTTTTTCTACATTAAATTTTAATATGATGGTGATAATTCTTTTTATAAAGTGGCATTTATTATTAAAAATTTAAAGAATCGATAATAGTGATAATAATAGTAAATCTCTTACTTATTCTACATTGGTTTCTGTCTTTCTACTAAAATGAGTTACTATTTGTACAAATAAACCTCCTTTACCCTTCCTTTACATCAATAATTTATTTAGGCAAAACACAAAGTTGCTACGTGTCTTTCCAATCAAAATCTACATATTTATAATTTTTTTTTTCAACGTCACTTTCTACTACGGAAAAGAGATAAAATAATGAAAGAAGACTTTGGCTCCATCAAATCTATAATGAAGTTAAAATCACGTCAATAAAGTGATTCCAATAATTATATACTCCTCAAGGTATCAATAAATTTTAACTTATTGATGAGACAACAAAAGATAGCAAAAAGTAAATAAGACTACGATGCTTAGAATTTAACTTTCAGCCAATATAAAACTATACATTCTGATCAATTAAAAATTATCTTTTAAAGTAGTTTTTATAAAATCAAACAGTTTATCATAAATGAAAATATATGATTTAAAAAATTACACTACCAATATATCTAAATTGTGTTCTGATTTTATTGATAGTGTTTACTTGTTGTCCGAAAATATAAATGGATTTTAGAAATAAATAAAAACGGATCACATTCAACTTTATGACAAACAAGTTGTTTATTAGAAACTAAGAATTAAGTTTGGGAATATTACATGATAAATAGTTTTTAAATATATCTGTCTCGACATTTTAAAATATAATGCAACATAATTTCATGGAAAACTTATTTTATACTATTTTTTTATAAATAGATTAACACGCATTACTAAATAAACTAATTTTATAACTTTTATTGGTTGGTAAAAAAAATTAAATACAACGCAACTGTATAATCTTAAGATAAAAAATGTAAAAAAAAAATAATAACATTAGTTATTTACTTCATATTATAGGCGTCAGATAAATGAACTGCATCAGTCAATTTGACATATCAATATTTTTTTATAAGTTTATAAAAAAATATATGAATAGAAAGATATAAATTACGTTTACAAAGTATTTAAGTTATACAAATTAATCTAATAATAACATTGCATTTTAACAATAACTATCAACTAATCCTTGCGATTAACTTTACACTCTTTCTAATAAGAATAAAAAAATTGTATTAGCAAAAGGATAACACATCACAAGGTGTGACTTATCGTGACTAATTATGTTCCAATGGTCTTGATCATATCTCATACAACTTGCTTATTAAATAAAGATAAAAGTTAAATTTTTTTTATATATTTCTCTTACCAATCCTCATTTTTAAATTTCTACAATAAGTTATATTATAGTAATATTTTTATACAAATTTAAATTCTATCAATTAAAAAGTTCACAAAACGAAAAATAAAATCTAAAATCTAATTGAAGACTTAAGTGGACCCAACACTAAAAAAAATTTTAAGATTCAATTATTGATAAACAACCATATAGAGGAGATTATACTAATTACATATTTAATAGGATATTTGAGAACTAAGAGAATGGATAATGAAGATTTTAATTTTTTTATATTATTTACTTCCACTCTAATAATATATTACAAAATAATTTTAAATCTAAATTATCCTTACAAAATCAACTTTAAGGGTTATTCCAATTTATATAAATTGACTTATCTATTATAATTTTTTCATATCTCATTGATGTCAATTATAAAAACTTAAAAGATATTATCGATCAAAGAAAGATTTTGTAAAACCATATTTTTTGTAAAAGTTTCTCAATGCTATAACTATCAATAAAATTCATTCTTTGTTTTGTAGTAAGTCTCTTCAATCTTCTTCCCCTTATTTATAATCTTCTTTATTTATTTGTTAATCTGATACACTTAATATTATACATTTTTATCAAATATATTAGGTAAAGTTTTTGATAGTACTTAAATTTTTGTTAATTGCATAAATTTTTTTATTATAAAATGTTAAAAATAATAGAACGTGTTACTATTATATATTTAAGTAATATAAGTTAATGAGATTAATTGTAAAATAATAATTATCTTTTTATAATTTTAAAAGTAATTTTTGTAAAACTAAACAGTTTATCATAAATAAAAATATATGATTAAGATAATATTGTAAAAAAAATTACACTATCAAGACATCTTAATTATATTCTGATTTTATTATTAAATAAAGTGTTATTTACATTTACTCGTAGTATTTACATGGAGGCAAATTCTCTCTGTGGTTGTAAAAACTAGAAGAATACGATATAGCTGAGCAAATCTCACCGTCCATTGCATTATTTTTAAATTTTTATACGATAAAGCCACTCAAATATTAAAATAAATAAAAGTGAGATTTATTTTATTTTTAAAACATGTACAGAATCCTCTTCCGTATTTATATAATAAGTTTTACTTAATAATAAAATATTAAAAAATATCTTAAGAAAAAAACTATAAGCATAAACTCGATTTTGGAGCTAATAGAAATGGAAGGAAGAATAATGATTTTGGAAAAAAATAAAAGAAATCATAATAACATTAACATCATTAATAATATTTTGTAATATAAATATTAAACAATTGAAAATATTAAAAACAACATTAATGATTTGAAAAATATAATGTTGATAATAATAATAATTTTAATAATATTATAACTAACAATAATACAAATAAAAATATTAACACTAATAATAATGATAAATATTAATTAATGCTGATAATATTAATAATAGCAATGATAATAATAATAATAATATTCATAAGAACAATAAAAATGTTAAAAATACTATTAATATTAATTATAGTATTAATAATATAAACAAATATTAATATTATTAATAATATTAAGCTTTAATAATGTTATTATTAATAAATTAATATGATGTAATATTATTATTAATATTAGTAGTTTTATCTACATGTATAAGTTCGTAACTATTATACATGGAAATAGGTCCGTAAGTATTACCTACGAATCTATATATATGAAAAATACATATAGATTATATCTGTGAGTAACATCCCATGAATATTTATATTTGTAGATAATACCTACGGATTATATTCATTAATAATACTTACGGACCTATATCCATAAATAATACTTATGAATTTATGTTCGTGGGTAATATTATAATTTTAAGTATAAAAATATTAATAATAATATTAATATTTTCAATAATAATACTAACAAAAAAATTAAAAATAATAATATTGGAGGATGATAATAATAGTTTTAATAACATATTAAAATATGAATAATATTATTATAATATTAATAAAGTTAATAATAATATTAATGATAATAATAACATTAATATTAATATTATTAATGTGAATAATAATAATATCAATATTATTAATTAAAATATAAGTAATACTAATAAAAATATAATTTTAATAATAATTTTATATATTATGTTAGATTTATCTATAAATATAAATTAATGGATAATATTTTGTATATAATGTGTAATATTTTGTATGTAATATGGAATTTAATTGAAAATATAGATTTATGAGTAATAATATGTAGATAATAAATTTATCTACAAATATAATTTCGTAATGCGTGAGTAAATTAAATTTTTATTATACCGAAAATTGAACGATAGTTATTTAACATGATTTACAAAGTGCAATGAATTAGTCCCACATCGATAGAAATTGTGGACCAAAAAGTGTTTATATATGTGCAGACTAATTATCCATGCAAACAGTGGATTATGAGGCCATGTGAATGGGCTCTTACCATACGGCTGGGTTCAGTAAAGTCCCCGGGCTACTCTCGCAGAAATGCGCCGAGTTCTTCTCACACCCTATTCCGGTTGTCATTTTAACGTGCCATCCATCCGGTTCTCATATAATGAATTTTTCTATCTCCTCCAGAAATGCGGCCCTGCACGAGGGTTAACTTCGGAGCGGGAAAGTGGGCTGAGACACGTGTGGAGCTATCATTTTCCCGCCGGAGAATATTGGCCGTTATATCTGACAGTCATTCACATAGTCATTTCGACTAACAGAACGGGGCTTACGCCCTCATAATCTCTTTTTTGTTTTTTTTTTTTTTTTTTTTTTTTTTTTTTTTTTTTTTTTTTTTTTTTTTTTTTTTTTTTTTTTTTTTTTATTAATTTTTTTTTTTTTTT